>Ga0210401_10000157_pt1 | contig 80438 bp, 71 predicted proteins | sample IncBWH32MmetaG_FD_150866 | JGI IMG/M metagenome (GOLD analysis project Ga0210401, IMG submission 150866) | Forest soil microbial communities from Barre Woods Harvard Forest LTER site, Petersham, Massachusetts, United States - Inc-BW-H-32-M | ecosystem: Environmental > Terrestrial > Soil >...
CTACCGCTACGCGTAGATGGATGTGATAGTTATGTGATTAGTCAACCACGGAAGGAGTTTCAAAATGCGAAATCGCTCTCTGAGCTTGATCTTTTTCCTGGTGGCACTTTCCACATGGGCATTTCAAACGGCCGGCGCGCAGGGGACGGCGACGGTCGCGCCGATGCATTTTCATCACGTCCACCTGAATTCTGTGAACCCCAAGGCTGCGGCCGAGTACTACTTGAAGCCGTTTCCGATATCGACCACCAAGACGATGTACAACGGCTACGAGGCGGTCAAGACCGGCAACATCTATTTGCTTTTCACGAAAGTCGACACACCGCCTCTGACGGAGCTCAACGGGCCCCAATCCTCAGTGTGGCATTTCGGGTGGAATACGCCGGACTCGCGCAAATACGATCAAGAGTTCCGCGCGAAGGGCCTGAAAATCGCGCAGATGTGGGACGCCGCCGACGGCAAACTCGTCGACATGTCCAGCGACGTGTTGCCAGGACTGCCAACGCAGGAACAGATCCTCGAAATGCGAGCCAAAGGCGTACAGCCGACCCGGGAAGGCGGCTTCGGATATCTGCGGGGTCCGGACGACGCGATGATTGAAAATGCTCAAAGCGGCCAGGTGGAACGCTTCAACCACGTGCACATGTACCATGAGCACCCGATTTGCGCGATCCAGTGGTACGTCATCCACCTGGGTGCGACCAGCCCGCAAGGTAGCGGTGGCGTGCTCGTGTCGCCGACTGCTGCGAATTGCAAGCAGCTTTACAGCGCGCCGACATGGCCTTCGTTTTTTAAGTTTCCTGGTTTTGTTCGCGAGCCGTCCGGAAGCGTTTTATTCGACGACATCAACATTTTGATCCGGCCATGGCCAGGCGGGGGCCTCGTCAGCCCGCGCGGGCATATTGTCGATCACTGGGCCCTCAGTGTATCGGATTTGGATTCGACCGTGGCCCGGTTGAAGAGCGAAGGGATCAAGTTCCTGGAAGAGATACACGCATGGGGCAACACACGGGCGGCCATGATTGAAGGACCCGACCGAGTGGCGATTGAGATTGTCGAAGTGAAATGAGCGCGCGAATCAATTGAGGAGGGACAAATGAAAAACAAGGCCCTGCAAATTCTGGCGATGTGGCTTGCGGCGTTCCCCGTAGTTGCGCTGGCTCAAGCACCCAAGGATGGCGTCTACATAAGCGACGAAGACGTCAAGGCTGTCTTGAAGCACTCGCTCGATACCAAGCGCACGATTCCGGATAATACGCTCAGAGTGATCGATATGGGCAAGTATCAGCTTGGCGTCGCCGTCATCCACCGCGGGGCCATGGCAGGCGGCGGTGGCGCTGCCGGAGGCGGCGCGACGCCTGCAAGCCCCGCTCCGGCATGCGGCGAGCAACGTCCCGGCGCAACAGGTCCCTCTGGCATCTTCCATGACGATACGGCCGAGAGTTACGTCGTGATATCGGGCAGCGCGACCCTGATCATGGGGGGTACCGTCGTCAACGGGAGGCGTTCCGCCCCAGACAGCGAAGTAACAACAATTCTGAACGGCCCGTCCTGCAGCGGCACAATGGTGGGATACACAAGCCGAGAAGTAAAAACGGGCGACATTATCATCATCCCGGAAGGTGTGCCGCATGGTTTTTCGGCCATCCCCGATCATGTCACGTACCTGAGCATAAGGCCGGATCTGAAAAAGGTCCTCCAGCACGGGTATGTGAATCCCGCGCTCAAGAAGTAAGGCGGGACTAGCGCGAAACACAACAATCCGCACACGCGAGCGGCATCAGTGTTGCGCAGAAGAAATATTGAATCGCCGCGTGCCAACCGGGGCGAAGTGAATCCAGCGTGGGGGCAAGGGCAAATCCCTCATAGGTCAACTCCCGGGATGCGTGACGATTGGAAATTAACCCTGCATGCCAATCAGTGGACTCCACAGGACTTGGCATCTCGATTCGTTTGTAATTGGACGCCAGGCGGTGGCCTGCGTTACGGTCCGGAACATCGCCTGAAAAACATTTTTGATCTTACGTGCCCCGCTTCATAAGATTCGTTCAATCGGTTGTTGCGCAAATAATTTCGGACTTGCGGAAGGAAGCAATGCATCTCAATAAGATCGCTTTCCGTTTCTTAACATATCCGATCCTCGCCATGTCGGCTCTCACGACGGCTGGCGCCGTTCATGCGCAAAACGTTTGGCGGCCGCAACCTCCATTCCCCGCTCCGCCAGCGGAATTTCTTGCAGTTGCCGCAAGCGGAAAGCTCTATTTGTTTGGGGGATTGGCGCCCAAGTTCGTCCCCCGCGGTTTGGTTTTTGAATTCGATCCCGCCACTAAAGCCTGGGCCGCCAAGAAACCGATGCCGCTGCCATCGCATCATCTCGCATTGGCCGAGTACAACGGGAAAATCTACTCTTTTGGCGGGTTTAAACTCCCGGCTTCGGGAGAAATTGCCTGGGAGCCAATCGACAATTCCTGGGAATATGATCCGGCCACCGACACATGGAAGCCGCTCAAACCGATGCCATCCAAACGCGGGGGAGGCGCAGCGGCCGTGGTGAATGGAAAGGTTTACGTGATCGGTGGAGCGGGCGTTCATCCTGGATCAAAGAACGTGCCCCTACTTTTGGGACCCAATGGCACTCCCCATCGCTCCGTCGGCACGGTCGAGGAATACGATGTCGCGTCTGACACTTGGCGGGAGCGCAGTACGATGCCGACGGCGCGAAATCATTTCGTGGTCGCTACCGTGGACGGAAAAATCTATGCAATCGGCGGCCGCCTCACTTCGGCGTTCGTAAGCCTCGGAAGCGACACCGATGTTGTTGAGGAATACGATCCGGCAACTGATATGTGGGGTGTTCCCAGGGCCAGAATGTCCACCCCGCGCGCTTCGATGGTTTCGGCAGTTTACGGTGGACGGATCTACATCGTGGGCGGGGAGATCCAGAGCAGCCAGGTGAGTTCCACCTATCGAATTGTGGAAGCTTATGAGCCTGCGACGAACCAATGGCTCGTTCTGCCGCCGGCGCCGCTGGGCCGACAGCCAATCGCGGGGGATGTGATCGGCGATACGCTATACGTTGTCAGTGGGGACAATGGGGACCGTCCGCTGATCGGGGTGAGAGGACCGTCGGAGCCATTTCCGTTCGATGCTTTGCGCCTAGGTAGTTTCAAATAAATCCCCGCACGGGGTATCTGGCCCCGTTCACCCGGATAAGGATCGATGTAGCGCTGCGCCGATTTTAGAGGAAGCTTTCATCGTCCATGCCATGTTCCAAATCGGTGTGCCGGCTTAATTCTGCCCAAATGCCCTTAAGTGTGTGCATTTAAGGTTCTTGCAGGATCTGAACAGGCTCCTATCGGAAAAGGGAAGTGATCTCGGCGGTCTGGATATTGTCTATTATGAAACAGAGAAGCAGGCCCATTTTGACAATACGGTCTTACGTCGTGCTACGATACAGGTTATGTCGGAGTTAGATTTTGGGTGCTCTAGAGGCTTGTAAGTGTCCCTAACAACCCCAGCGACGGTCGGAATTCTCTATTGCGGCGAGATGGGATCGGCATTTGGAAAACTGTTACGCAAGGGCGGGATGCGCGTGGTCACAACATGTCAAGGCCGCAGCGCCGCCACCGAGGATCGGGCCCGTGCCTCCGGCATAGAAATTCTTCCGAGACTGGACGATGTAGCCGCGCAGAGCCACTTCGTGTTTTCCCTCGTTCTGCCGTCAGCGGCAGTCGATGTGGCACGGCAATACATCAGTTGCTCTCGGTCGCGCCCGCAAGACAGCATTTTCGTGGAAGCGAACTCCACCGGCCTCGAAGCGCTGGAACAAATCGACCATTTAATGATTGAACAGAACATTCCGTTGGTGGACGCGGCCTTTAACGGCCTGGCACATCGTTTGGAAGATCTCGGCTTGCTGCATATCAGCGGCCCGGAGGCGGGAAGGATCGAAGCGATTTGTCGAGGTCTCTTGCGCGTGAATTACCTGGGGCCGCAATTAGGTTCGGCGAGCCGTTTGAAACTGCTGATGTCAGGGATTGCCAAGGGCTTGGTCGCACTCTTTCTGGAAGTCGGTGTCTTGGCCGAACAGGCTGACATGTCAGAACCTTTTTTGCAAAGCTGCCGTGAATTTTACCCTGCTTTGATGACGATAATCGATCGTGTATTGGCAACATATCCTCGCCACGCGGCCCGTCGAACCGTTGAGATAAGAGACATCGAACAAATGGGCCGAATGCTGCAATTACGGCTCGGCATGACTCACGAAGCCGGCGAGTTGATGCAACTCATGGCCAATATTCCCTGGGATCGAGTGGAATTGGGATCTGCATCCGACATCCGCACGATCATCCAAGCCATGGCGAAAGCCTGTCTGATCGAGAGTCGTTCAGGCACATTGTCGGAGGTTTAAAGTGACCGCGCAAAAGCCAAAATCTTCCGACTTGTATCCAGGTCCCGGTTTTCGGATTCGCATGGATTTTCCCAGGCTGGATGCGGCGCTGATGAAGCGTTTCCAGGCCTACGATGTGCCGGAAATCTCGGATGCCTTGAACCGGCTTTACGCTCTGGATGCGGCCATTGAATGTCAAACCGATAAGCGCCATCGCCTGTGTGGGCCGGTGTGTACGGTTCACGTGTTCCCGGGCGATAATCTCATGATCCATAAGGCGCTGGATGTCGCCAAGCCAAACGATATCGTAGTTGTGGATGCGCATGGTGTTCGCGGGATGAACGCTGTAATCGGGGATATCATTTGTACCAAGGCCAAACACCGCGGCATCGCAGGGTTTATTGTCGATGGATTGGTGCGAGACATGCCCGGAATCGAGCATCTTGATTTTCCCGTTTTCGCGCGCGGGACGACACCAGTCGGACCTTTGCACCGAGGCCCAGGTGAGATCAATTACCCGATTTCCTGCGGTGGTATAGTAGTGAACCCGGGCGACGTGATTATTGCGGACCTGTCCGGGATCGTCCTAGTCCCGAAAGAATGTGCCGAAGATATCTTGCGGAGGCTGGACGCTCAAAAAGCTCATCAAGAAACGTACTTGGCGGCCGTTCGCAGGGGCGAGTTCTCGAACGCGTGGGTTGATGAACTGTTAGAAAAACAAGAGTGCCCGGTTTACGAAGGTAAAGTCGAAACGCATTAAGCCCTCGGCCCTTCGAATGATCCTCTGTGAATCAAGGGCATTGGTCCACCCAAGACAAGATGACGCCTTAGCAGTGGTGGAGGGAGTTTAGCTTTGCCCCCAATGTCCAGATTGTTGCAGCTCTATGGCTATGCCTTGCGCGCGAAATCGATGCTCGGCACGGCAGGGAACCAGTCGAGCCAGGCGAGAAGCCACCGCTCGCAATTTTACGAAGATGTCTGGCGCGAAGCGGCGGGGGAGCTGGGCGCGACGTTCGAAGTGTTGGATAAAGAACTTTTCAAAATCAGCCGCGACGGTGTCTGCACCAGAGTGCGCAATAACTACACGACGCTGGACGACCCTGTCACATTGTACCTTTCTCTCGACAAACCACTTGTCCACGCCATCCTCCGGTCTAAGTGCTTGCCCACGCCGAGTCATACTGAGTTTTCACTGAACAGCCTGAACAAGGCATACGAATTTTTGGCTCAGCATCGGCTGTGCGTTGTGAAACCCTCGGATGGCACGAGTGGAGGAAATGGCGTAACAACGGGTATTGAAACGCGCCGCCAGCTGCTTGAAGCCGCGGTCAACGCCGCGGGTTACAGCACGAGGTCTCTCATTGAAGAACAGGTGACAGGAGATACGATTCGGTTACTGTATCTCGACGGGCAACTATTGGATGCTGTAAAACGTTGTCCTCCCACGGTTCTCGGAGACGGCAAATCCAGGATTTCGCAATTAGTCCAGGGCGTCAATCAGCGGCGGCTCGATGCGGGGTACGGTCTTGCCCAGGTAACTCTCATTTATGACACGGACATGAAGCGGACTCTGGCGCGCCAGCATTTCTCATGGCGCTCTGTGCCGCCAAACGGCCAGCGAGTCGTCCTCAAGGGCGTTGCCAACGATAACATGGCGGAAGAAAATTTGTCGGTTGCGGACCAGGTATCGGAGGCCATTATCGAGGCTGGATGTCGGGCGGCTGAGCTGATCGGCGTCAGACTCGCGGGCATAGATATAATTACACCGGATGTTCGCCAGGGGCTCGAGGAGGCAGGCGGCAAAATCATTGAAGTCAATACAACTCCCGGCTTCCATTATCACTACTTTAAGCAAGGCGGAGCCTCTCGTGTGGCAGTGCCCATTCTAAAAACTTGTTTAGAGCACGCTCGTGGATGCTGCTAGCCTGAAATCCAATATCGCCGAACCTGACTCCTGCCCGCCGCTTCCACCGGCAATTATCTTCGGCGGATACTTTGTTACATTGGCGGTGGGGTTGAGCTTGGCGGCTCGATCCGTTCCTGTCTATGTCCTCAATGAGCGGTGGGAGGATGCGCGATTTAGCCGCTTTGTCCGAGCGATTCGTTTGCCCGCAAGCGCGCCGTATCCCCAGTCGGCCATGGATTTTTTGACAGGAAGCGATTCCGATCATTTGAAGGGAAGCGTGCTGCTGGCGGGAGGCGATGACGAACTCGAAATCATGGCCATGAACCGCGAAAGGCTCAAGGAAAAGTTCCGGCTGGACTTGTCAAACCCCGTCGCCCAGCTGAAGATGCTGGACAAGTTGGCAACATACAACGCGGCGAAAGAAGCGGGAGTAGCGACACCCCTGTTCTGGCAGGTTCGGTCGGAGGAAGACATACATCGCCTGCGCGATGAGCTTGTCTACCCGCTGATTGTCAAGCCCAAGTTGTCGCATGTCTTTCAGAAAAAGTTCAAAGTTAAATTCTTCGTAGCCGAAAATTTTGACCGGCTTCTCGAAGCTCATCGCGTAGCTGAGAACGCTGATGTCGAGACTCTGCTCGTTGAGAAGATTCCCGGACCGGACAGCAAGTGCTGCAGTTATTACACCTATTTGGACGAAGGAGGAAACGCACTGTTCGATTTCACGAAGCGCATTGTCCGCCGTTATCCGATCAACATGGGAATGGCGTCTTACCACATCACGGATCGCGTCGAGCATGTGCGCGAACTATCACTCAAGCTCTTTCGACAGGTCGGACTACGGGGGCTTGCCAACGCCGAATTCAAATACGACGACCGCGATGGCCAATTAAAATTGATAGAGTGTAACGCGCGATTCACCGCTGGAAATAGCCTCGTTGCCAGGGCTGGGTTTGACCTGGGGAATTTTGTTTACAACCGGATTGTGGGCATTCCGCAGCCGCCGCTGACCGATTTCCGAACCGGCATGCGATTGTGGGACCCTTTAAGGGACTGGCGCGCGTTCTTAGAGCTCAGGAAGCGCGGAGAGCTCACGTTCATGCAGTGGATTGCCAGCGTCATGCATCCTTCTTCTATCTCCTATTTTTCGTGGCGAGACCCGCTTCCAAGCATATTCCGGTTGTGCAAGACTGCTAAAATAATTCTTCGTTCATAAGACCTGTCCATTGGCCGCGAATCAAACCGTAAAGACGGCAGACTCAACCTTTCTCAATCCACCGCACACAATTTCCTTCAGAATTCTTGGCATGGCACGCAAATATTATCCGGGCACAGCGCTTAGCCAGACCTCTGGCAAGATTGAAAAAGTTGATGGATTACGCTTCGCTTCAGTTGATGGCGAAGCAGTAGAACAAGCCCGCTCCGCCCGTGCTCACCAGATTATCCTGGCTGCAGCCCCGGCTCGGGTGAGCCGAGTTCCACGAAGTGTTGCCGGCGCCGCCGCGGTCGGAATGTCCGAGTTGCGCGGTGCCTGCGCCGTCGCTTGTCCAGTTGTTACAAGTGTGGTCGGCGCCGTCCGTAAATGCCCTGCCATCGGTCTGCGAGCCGGTTAGCATGTCGTGCGTGTTGGGAGTGTCGCCCCGGCCATTGACCATGTTGCCCTTCTCGGTTAGCGCTGAAAGTTTCACAAGATTGTTGCCGAGACGCGCGAGCTCAGCGGTGTCTCCGTGCAGATCGGCCAGGCCGTTGGCGATTTTTTCGCCCTTGGCGTTGTACCAGGGACCATTGCCGATTCGATCGCGGGCGTTGACCGCGGGTTGGCCGTTGGCAGCGCTGGCGCTGAGATAGGCGCGCCAGGTTTTGTTACCTCCGCCTGCCGCTGCAGCCAGCGTCTGGCAAATCCGGTCGGCTCCGGCCAGGCCGCCAAGATTAGCCCCCTTGCCTGAACCCGCGCTGGTGATGAAAAAGCTCATGGGCTGCGGGGGGGCTTGTTGCTGGGCCGGCTGCTGCGCAAGTGTAATGTAAGAGCCCACCATCGACAGCGTTATTGCGGCAATCAAAGGCTGAATTTTTTTCATGTTGCCTCCTCCGAAATTTTCTTTTTTTGAGATGGCTGCCAATCCTCGCTCGCCCAGGTAATCAGCGGGCAAGATATCATGAGTAGACGCAAATCCGCGAAGGATTGCCGCAAGTGCCAGGGCGGTACGGAGCGCCTTGGGGCAACGGGGACCAGGATCTACTCGTAAAACTGCGGCGATTTCTTCAGCTTCGCGTTGCCCTCGAAATCGTGCTGGATCCACAACTGCGCGCCCGTTTTTTTCAGAAAGGCGTCGACGTTCTTTCGGCTCGCTCGAGTCTGCTCCTGGCTGAACTCAAACGTCGGGACGCGATCCAGGGTTTTCTCCGCCGGATAATGATACAGATCACCGGAAAGCACAACGCCGCCGGTCTTGGCCAGCTTCACGTACAAGACCTGGTGGCCCTGCGTGTGACCGGGAGCGGATTTGATGATGACGCTGCCGTCGCCGAACACGTCGAATTCATCGGTTTTGATGATGATGGTTTTACTTTTCTGCAAGGCCGAAAAAGTCGACGGCTGCAGCGAGCCGGAAAATTTCCCGCCGAACATCGCGTCGCGCTCGACCTGCCGCACGAGCCACGTGGCGCTGGAGAATTCGTTCGCGTTGGCCGTGTGGTCATAGTGGTAATGCGAAAGCGCAAGGAAATTGATGTCGGCGGGGGAGTAGCCGATTTCCGCGAGCTGTCCGCGAAGAGTTTTGTCCACGTCCGCTTCGCGCGTCTGCCCGTCGGGGAGCGTGACATGCTGCGTCATCATGTGGCCGGTCGGAGTCCAGGAATCATCGGGGACGGCGCCGGTATCCCAGATCAAATTTCCTTTGGGATGCGCGATCAGAAAACAATCCATGGACATGTCTGTTGTCGTGACATCTTCTTTTTTCAGATTAAAACGGCCCATATCCGCGTTGTGGAGAACGCCACAATCAAATATATACAGTCTAACCGAGCGCGGGGGCTGGGCCTTGTGATGCGCGGACGGAGCAGATTGCCCACCGACTTCTGTGTTGCCGGCCAATAGAAGCGCCGCCGCAGCGGCCGCCAGGAACAATCGAATCAAGTTGCGTTTCATAATCGCGGAACCTCGCTCTCTTGCAGGCAAATTGACGTTCTGAACTGCGAATTGTGCGGCATTGTATACCGGCTCGGGTTCCAATTGCAGTTTTCAGCGGGACATCGGCCGCGGTTTGATCTTGTGCACGGGGCACGCCGTGCTCGCAACACCTCAAATCAGAATGGTTCGTACTCGCGCAACGTGGGGATTACCTTTTCCCCAAACAGGCGTATCGAGCGCATCAGATCGGGCTCCGGCAAATCAGAAAAATTAAACTCCCCCATGAAGGTGTTGAACATGCCGGATTGAGCCGCCGAGCGAATCTTCCTGGCCACCGTTTCAGGCGAGCCGATAAATTCCAGCTCATGCTTCATGAGAAAATTCGGATCGAACAGATTGGCCATCAGTTCCGCTGCGCCGCCTTCCCCCCGCCCAATGAATTTTTGTGCGTGTGCGCGGACTCGATCCTCGAAGGTTTCCCCGGGCCGCGCTGCCGCCAGAAAACCTTCATAGGCGCGGCTGGCACGGTGAAGTCCAATTTCGAGAGCCTGCTCATCGGTTTCATCTACGTAGACAATGGTGCAATAAGCGATTCTGGGCTGGTGCGTCCAGCCCGCATGCTTCCATTCTTCCAGGAACTTGCGGTATCGCGGCGCGGCATCCGCGCGGGGATAAACCAGGAAATATCCGGGATGGATGCCATTTTTCGCGCAGAACTCGAGTGTCTGTGGGTCGCGGCTCATCATCCAGATCGGCGGATGCGGTTTTTGGAGCGGCTGCACGGAGAGGATGGCCTGGTCGGTATGGTGGTTCTGGCCATGAAACGAGAAGGGCTGGGTTTCTCCGAACGCCGCGCGAAGGTAATCGATAAATTCGAGTGTTGGGGATTTTCGAAATTCGTAATCGAGGCCGAAGGGGCGAAAATATTCCGGAGCAATGCCCGGAACGAGCCCCAACTCCATGCGGCCGCCAAGCATTTGATCGACAATCGCGATCTCCTCCGCCAGACGCAGCGGATGGTAGAGGGGAACGACGTAACCCATGGGCCCGATGCGCATACGGCGCGTCCGTGCGCCTGCTCCCACCGCGTACAGACTCGGCGCAGACATCCAGCTCTCGTCGGGACGGAAGTGATGCTCGACGCAAAAGCCGTAGTCGAAGCCGAGCTCGTCGCACAACTGAAGCTCGCGCCATAACTGTTCGTAACGCTGGTGCGGCGTCATTCCCGGCTTGCGCCAGACATGGGCAAAATGGGCGAACCTCATGCGCGATTTCCTCAGCCTTCGTTGAATAGCTGCCGCTTGATGCCGTGGGGTAGGCGGCGCATACCGGGAATCTAGCTGCGGCCGTCCTGCTGCACTGTGGTAATAACCGCACGGTCATATCTATTGTTATTTTGTAGAATGAAATCTTTCCCCAGGATCATATAGAGCTTTTGTTTGGGGCTCGGCTGTTTCGAAAACGGGGCGTGCTCGACAATGCCTTCGAACCTCATCCCCGCTTTCACCATCACGCGCTCGGAACTCAAGTTTTCCGGCTCGCAGCGTGCCTGGATTTGAGCCAGCCCGATCTCCCGAAAGCCGAATTGGAAGAGAGCCTTCAACGCCTCGAGGGCCAGCCCTTTTCCACGATGGCGGGAAGCGACGTAATAATTGACCTCACCGCAAAGGTTTTTGAAAATGATGTGGGGGAAACCGCAATTTCCTACTATCGTTCCCGTTTCCTTTAACAATATTCCCCACGGGCCGAAGCCCCAATCCCGGTACTCCCGAAAACAATAGTCAAGAAATTCTTGCGCTTGAAGTTCAGCGCTTCGCTCACCGGGGAGGTCTTCCCATGCGATGATATCTCTGAGATCTTCTCGTTCAAGCTTGCGCAACACCAGGCGCTCAGTCTCCAGCACTTGCATCTTCAATTTTCGTTGTACCGGATCAACGGGAATTATGCGGCGAATGCGGTTCCGCAAAGCCTTCATAACCGGCCAGCGCGAAAAGAGACTCATGGAATCTTTTACAACCCTTCGTAAATTTCGATCATCGTGAGCCGGTGGATATCGTACCCTTTCGCGTGGTCGTTTCAAAATTAGCGCCATGAGTTGGGAGACTCGCATGGAGAAGTCCGCGGGTGTAAACTGCTCCGGACCGGAAGTCAGAGCGGAGATAATTCCTTGTCGAGAACCTTGACTATGAAATTCATGTTTCTGCTGGGCGCGACTCTGCTGGTGGCGCCTTCCCACGGCGGATCTTCAACTACTTCCAGGCACGGCCAAATGTACGTCTTCCAATATGAAAATGTGATGGGCACATCCCTGGAAATAAAAGTCGTGGCCCCGACTGCCGCGCAATCGGAAAAGGCCGAAAAGGCGGTGTTGGCGGAAATTGACAGAGAGTCGAGCCTGCTTAGTTCCTGGGATCCGGACAGTGAATTCAGCAATTGGTTGCGCACCGTGGGCCAACCCGTAAAAATTTCTCCCGAGTTATTTGAAGTCCTGAGCTTGTTCGATAAGTGGCGCGGCTTGACCCATGGGGCCCTCGACGCTTCCGCCGAGACAATCACCCGAGTTTGGAAGCATGCTGCCGCGGAAAATCGCCTTCCTTCGCAACTCGAATTGGATGCCGCTGTGGCCAGAGTACAGAGAGTCCATTGGCATCTCGACCTAGACAATCGCACGGCGATACATACGAGCGACGCCCCGCTCGCACTGAACTCTTTCGTGAAAAGCTACATCGCCGGGCGCGCCGCTGAAACGGCGATCAGCGCCTCGGGCGCGCAGGCCCTGGTCGTGAACATCGGCGGGGACCTGGTGGTCCGGGGCGATTGGAGTGAGCCGGTGGACATATCCGATCCGAAATCGGATGCGGAAAACGGCGTTCCCATCGCGCGGCTTGTCCTCCGTGACCGCGCCGTGGCGACCAGCGGAGATTACCGGAGGGGCGTGGAAATCGGAGGGCGCCACTATTCGCATATCGTTGATCCCCGCACTGGCATGCCCGCGGACCAAATTATCAGTTCCACGGTCATTGCGAAGTCTCCGGCACAGGCGGGCGCGCTGGCTACTGCGCTTTCCATACTCAAACCCGAGGAGAGCTCTCGGTTGGTCGCTTCGATGCCAGGCGTGGAATATCTCCTGGTCCTGGCGAATGGTGACAGAATCGTGAGCGCTGGGTGGGCCTCATTTGAAACTAAGCATGTACCAGGTGAAGCGGCGTTGCGACCTGTGGCAACGTATGAGAAGGTTGCGGCGCAGTCCGGTGGTTCAACGTGGGACCAAAGATTTGAATTGACCGTCACGATTGAACTGAGCCTTATCGAAGGGTACCGCGTCCATCGGCCCTATATTGCAGTGTGGATCGAAAATGAGGAACACGCTCCGGTACGCACGATTGCTCTTTGGTTTGGGAAATACAAATACCTTCGCGAATTGCGGGCCTGGAGCCGCGAAGAAGGCATGAGATCCGTGAGCGAGGATACGCACGTCATGAACTCGGTTTCCAGTGCGACTCGCCCTCCCGGCAAATACACGTTCAGATGGGACGGCAAAGACGATTTTGGTAACCTCGTTAAATCGGGTAAGTATACCGTGATGATCGAAGCGGTGAGAGAACACGGCTCTTATCAATTGATGCATCAAGAGATTGATTTCAGCGGCTCGCCCAAACAATTTCAACTTCCGGGCGACGTAGAGATTGCGTCGGCAACCCTTGACTACCACAAAATTGCCCAATAGTGCCGGCGTGAATCCGGCAAATCCTTCGCTCACCCCAATAAACACCCCGCAGTTTTTGCATTGGAAACGGCGTTTCGCGCATCTGGCGCGCTGGCTGCACACCTATCTTTCGATGCTCAGCTTCACTATTCTTCTTTTTTTCGCCGTGACCGGCCTCACCTTGAATCACGCCGAGTGGTTCGATAGTCAACAACGGCCGCTCTTGTACCACGGCACTCTGAACAAGGACTGGGTGAACTCTTCCGATCCCGGCGCCGTCGCGAAAGATGAACTTGTAAATTATTTTCGCCGCACCTACCGGACCAAGGGAGCTCTCTCCGATATCCACGTCGATGGGGGGCAATGCGAAATCCTGTTTAAAGGCCCCGGTTACGAAGCGGATGCGACCGTCGATCGCGAAACCGGAAAGTATGATTTGTCGATAAGCCCTTTCAGCCTGGTTGCCGTATTGAATGACCTTCACAAGGGGCGTGACACCGGGAAAAAATGGTCCGCCGTAATTGATTTTTCGGCGGTGCTGATGACGCTGGTGTCTTTAACCGGACTCACTCTGATCTTTTTCCTCAACAAGCGCCGCGTTTCTGGACTTGTGTTTGTTGCCATCGGAGCGCTGCTGTGCTTCCTCGTCTATTCCTTTTGGATCGCTTAATCAAAAAATATTCGGATCTAATTAGCGCAGGCTTCCGCCTGTGGGTTTTGGTTGCGGCAATGCTGGCCCCTCTTCTACCAAACCCCGCAGGCTGAAGCCCGCGCCACTGAACCAGATTCGCTTCACACCAGTCGGTGTAACCGAATGTATTCATCGCAAGCAAGTTCTTTTCCCCCCGGATTCGAGATGAGTTACTGTACACGCATGGCCGGCCCGGAAGACGAAATTGAAGCGCTGAGAACGCAAGTTGCATCTTTAACTGCGCGAGTCTATGCGCTGGAACGAAGAGGTGTCTCCGCTCCCGAGGCGCGGCAACAACCCGTTCCTGCGGAACAACCGCAATCACCGGCTCCGCCTCTCAGCGGAACGATGTTGCAACCTCCCTCCGCGACAACGGTCTCTCAACCCCGCCCGCCTGCGTCCGCGCCGCTTCCGCCGAGACCACAGCCACCTCGGCAACCAGGCACTTTGTCCGCTCCTAGAGCGAAACGCGAAGACACTGATCTGGAAAAAAAGATTGGACAGTATTGGCTGAACCGAATCGGCATTGTTGCCATGCTGATTGGAGTTTCCTATTTCTTGAAATACGCGTTTGACAATAACTGGGTCGGTCCCGGCGGGCGAATTACGATCGGATTGCTGGCCGGGATCGCGATTGTGGTATGGAGCGAGAATTTCCGCAAACGCAATTATGCTGCATTTTCCTATTCATTAAAGGCCGTCGGAATCGGCACCCTCTATTTGTCCCTGTGGGGAGCATTTCAAATTTATCACCTGATCCCCGCGGCCGCGGCGTTTGTGGCCATGGCCATTGTGACCGCGGCGACCATCGCGTTGGCCCTGAGTCAGGATGCGGAATTGCTGGCTAGCTTTGCTCTGGTGGGCGGTTTCTCCTCTCCAGTGCTGCTTTCCACGGGGCAGAATCACGAGGCGGTGTTGTTCGCGTACATTGCCTTGCTGGACCTTGCGATATTTACTATGGCGATCTTCAAACCGTGGCGGCGCTTGCTCTGGGGAAGTTTTGCGGGCACGATCATTCTCTACTTGGGCTGGTATTCCGAATATTATTCCATCGACCAGAGAGCGCTCACCGTGACGTTCGCGGCCTTGTTCGCGGCCATCTTTGCCTTCATTCCACTGGCGGCTGCCTACTCGCAACGAATGCGGTCTTCCGGCCGCTCCACTACGCTGACGCTGCTTCCCCTGTTCAATGCAGCCGCGTTTTTCCTCGCGCTGTACGCCATGTTTGAGATGGAGAAAACCACGCTCACCTGGTTTGCGCTGGCGCTCGCTGCTGCGTACCTCGGTATCGGCAGCGCCGTCAAAAATCGTCTGAATCTCGAGGATGCCCAATTCATCAATCTGTTGCACGTGGCCATTGCTGTTGCGTTTATGACCATCGCCGTTCCATTGAAGCTGGACGCGCAGTGGATCACGATTGGATGGCTCGTTGAATCGGGCGTGTTGTTGTGGCTGAGCGTCACGGCTCGAGCCGACTTTTTGCGCTACTTTGCGAGCGTCGCGCTGGTGCTGGGCATTGTCCGGCTGCTCTTCTACGACCAGATTCGCGCGGAAACGCTGGTGTTCAACATGCGCTTTGCCACTTACGCGGTGGCAATCGCGATTCTGGGTGGAATCGCGGTGCTGGGCAAGCGCCACGCGGCGCAAGCGGAGACGATTTTCCTGGATGCAGCGGTCGTCGGCGTAAATCTTCTGGCTCTCATCGCGCTGACTTTGGAAGCCTCGGATTACTTCGATCGCCAAATGTTGTCGGGAGCAAGATTGGCCTCTTCTTATCGCCAGGTGACCTTGGCCCGCGATTTCAGCTATTCCGCAATCTGGCTGGTGTACGGCGCGATCCTGATGTCCATCGGTTTTCGCAGGCGCTCGTCGTTTGTGCGTTGGCAGTCCCTGATCCTGATTGCCTTCACGATCTGCAAAGTTTTTCTATATGACTTTTCCCAACTCGGAGGCAGCTACCGGATTGTGAGTTTTATCGCTCTCGGCGCGGTGCTGCTCGGCATTTCGTTCATCTACCAGCGCGACTGGCTCAGGCTTTCTCCCCATGCTCCGGAAGAAACGGATCAGGGCGCGAAATGACGCGTACAACTTGGGCGTTACTGGCAGTCCTCCTGGCAACCAGTCCCGCAATTTCCTATTTCAAATACCGGCGGCAAATCTTCGCGCCCGGCACGAGCGGCCAGCACTACGCCGTGGTGGACGAGGCAGTCTGGCAACATGCCCTGCCCAATCTGGATGACCTGCGCCTTTACGCGGCCGGCCAGGAGATTCCCTACGCCAGAAGGACCATGTGGGGCAGCGTGAGGACCGAGCAGAAAGCGGTGCGAGTGTTACAGCAGGGCACGGTCGGTGGGAAGACGCAATTCCTCCTCGATATGTCGAGTGTGTCCGAATATGACCGCATCACTTTGGCCCTCGGGACAAAAAACTACGTGGCACATGCGCGCGTCGAAGGGCAGGACGATTCCCACGGCAAGCAATGGGCAGATTTGGGGACGACTACTCTTTTTGATTTGTCAGAGGAGAAGTTGGGGCACAACAGCACACTTCAGATTCCCGTTAGCACTTACAGGTACTTGCGGGTCACTGCCGATGGTCTTGTAAAAACTTCGGACATCCTTGGTGCTACAGCCGGAATCGAGCGCGCGCAGGAAGCGGTCTGGCGCGACCTCAGCAGCGAACCAAAACAGGCTCAGGAAGGCAAAGACACCGTCTTGACGTTCGCCCTTCCGGAGAATATTCCAGTCGAGCGAGTAATGCTGGCCGTCGAACCGGCGCAGGGAAATTTCCAGCGCGAAATTGAGATGCAGGTCAGCAAGGGAACTACCACCGGCGTCGGCGAGATCACCCGCATTCACATGCAGCGCAACGGGCAAAAAATCGATGTCGAACAGACCTGGCTCAGTGTGCAAACAACGAGCCGGGGGGAGTTTCGCGCCATCGTTCACAACGGCGACGATGCACCGCTCAGGATCACTCGCGCTCGACTCCAACAGTACGAGCGACGCATCTATTTCGATTCCGATTCAGTCCTCCCGCTGGGGCTCTATTACGGAGACGATAAGCTCGGTGCGCCAGTGTACGACTACGCGAAGCTATTCCAGACCGACGCCAACGCCGCGCAGTCGCAGTTGGGCGCCGAGGAAGTCAATGCCGCCTATTCCGGGCGTCCCGACGAACGGCCGTGGTCCGAGCGCCACCCGGCAATACTGTGGGGCGCAATTCTCGCCGCGGTTGCAATTCTCGGCGGAATCGCAGTGCGGTCCATAAAAGGCGCGGCATCATGAAAACGCAAGCGCATTTTTCCTGTTGGAAATAACAGCTCATTTTTGGAATTGACGGCACGGCCCGGTATGATGGCAAATTCGTTGTGTCGAGGGCCAGGGAAGCGTACGATGCGCTGTCCAGAAATATGAATCGGGAAATCCGCCTATTGGGCGGCCGCGAAGGAGGGTTTGCGGAATGCGGAATCGGCTAGCGGTGGTGACCCTGTCGTTTGGAGTGGCCTTGACCTTCCCCGCCGCTGCGCTGGCCCAGAGCAACGCTCAGTTGCCGGCAACGCCGCCTGCGGCAAAGGCGGAAAGTGCGTCCGCGAATCACGACATTTCCGGAGTCTGGGATGCGCTGCGTAACAATTATGACTTCGCATCGTTCAGCAAGGGCGACCCGCCGATGACTCCTTGGGGACAGGCGCAGTTCAACGCCGCGAAACCCTCCCAGGGACCGCGAGGCGTCAAACTCACAGAAACAACGGATCGGGTTTACAAGTGCTTCCCGCCGGGCATGCCGTACATCTACATGCAAATTTTCCCCCTGCAAATCGTGCAGACGCCCAAGGAAGTGATCGAGTTTTTTGAATACGACCACACCATACGCCACATTTTCATGGACGGCCGCAAACATCCCGCGGACCTGACTCCCACCTACAACGGCCACTCCATCGGCCACTGGGAAGGCGACACGCTCGTCGTTGATACGATCGGTCTGAACGGAAAGATTTGGCTGGATCGCCTGGGTCACCCGGAAAGCGAGCAGATGCATATCGTCGAGCGTATCCATCGAGTGGACGATAAGACGTTGCAGGTGGACTTCACATTTGACGATCCCAAAAGTTACCCGAAACCCTGGACGGCCCAATTGCGCTACCGCCTGCGGCCCGATTGGGACATCCTCGAACTCGTCTGCGAGGATAATCTCTCCTTTGAAAGTTTTGAGCATTAGTCAGGTGAGTAACCGGCGCGTGTTTTGAAAACATCGCATTTCGACCGCCTTCATAGAATACGTGGTGACTGTCAATTCTTTGTAGAGAACGGCCTTCAGCCGTGCCGTTTAGTAGGACAGCCACTCTTGGCTGTCCGGTTCAGCCTGATCGGAGCGAAAGCGGACAGCCAAGAGTGGCTGTCCTACTAGAATCTGAAATCGGCCCAGCACCGTCGCGTCAGACGGAGTGACGCCGCCAGCCTCGGTGTGGCAAGATCCCAAGGTTTACAACTCAGGGGAGGGAAGAGGATGAACCTCAAGAACGTAGTTGCATTGATTACTGGCGGCAGCAGCGGCATCGGACGAGCCGTTGCTCAATCACTCGCAGCGAGCGGGGCGCGCGTCGCCATCACGGGGCGCGACCAGCGACGGCTGACGGAGACGGCGCGAGAACTGGGAGTGCATCCCATTCGTGCCGACGTGGCGGTGGAGGCGGATATCGAGCGGACCTATCGTGAACTTCTCGAAAAATTCGGCGATCTGGACATCTTAGTGAACAATGCGGGCACAGGAGTGTTCAAGAATCTCGTGGACTTCGACCGCAAGGAATTCGAAGCCGTCTATGCGACCAATGTGACGGGGGCGATGCTGATGGCGCGCGAAGCCGCGAAGATTTTTGTAAAGCGGCAGCGCGGAAACATCGTGAATATTTCCTCAACTGCTTCTTTGCGCGGGGCGCCGAAAGGAACAGCCTACTATGGCAGCAAATTCGCCCTTCGCGGCATGACGGAATGCTGGCGCGCGGAGCTGCGGCAGCACAACGTCCGGGTGTTCCTTGTCAACCCGAGCGAAGTGTTGACGAATTTCTACCAAACGGCCGGTTTGCCCCAGAAGGAGAACGCCACCAAACTGCGCTCGGAAGACATCGCGTACGTGGTAAAAGCGGTGCTGGAGATGGAGGATCGCGGCTTTGCGCCGGAGCTTTCCATTTTTGCGACAAATCCAAAGGATTGACAATCTGCTGAGGTAGCGCCGGCGTCTCGCCGGCGATTTTTCTGCTCACCACACTCCGCAAAATCGCCGGCAAGACGCCGGCGTTACGAAAAGCCTGCGCTTCCGCTACTTAATATTGTTTTTCTCCCCTTTTTTCACGTAAGCGACCGAGGAAGCGATGTGGTTCCTGCTGTGGATGGATTTCTTCTTCGCCAGGTGCGCGAACATCTGGATGCCGAAGCCGCCATCGAGATCGTCCACAATCCTCTTTTTCCAGGGGCGCCGGATGATCTGTGTGGTTAAGCGCCGCGTGATGCGCGGCTGCGTCATGATATGGTCGGCAAGCTTCCACGCGCGATCCAACAGCTGATCGCGAGGCACGACTTCATTCACCAATCCGTACTCCAGCGCCTTTTGCGCTGTAATGGCCTGTCCTGTGAGTAACGCGTAGGCTCCGCGCTTGACGCCCAGGAGTTCCAGGAAGCAGCTGTGAATGCCGTCTCCCGGAACGGAGCCGATGTCATAATGCAGATCGAAAATCACCGCGTCTTCGCTGCAAATGGTGATGTCGCACATGAGGCAAATTTCGGTGTGAAAGCCCGGGCCATTCAGGACGCCGATGGTTGGAATTTCCAGATCGTTCACCAGTGCGCTGACATTAATTCGGCCGTCTTTATAAGCATATTCATAAGCCCAGTGTTGCAGATCTTCCTGCTCCAGTTTGAAGCCTTCAGGATCCGCATCCATCATGAAATCCTCGCCCGACCCGGTGAAGATCATGACTTCGTTTTCAGGATCGGCGCCGATGGTCTTGAAAAGCTGGCCGACGGAACGATGATTTTCAACGCTCAATTGGATTGGTCCGCCCACCGTGTGCGCTTGCGCGAGAATAACGCCGTCCGCGCGGCGTTCCAGTTTGTAATGCTGCTTGAATCGTTCTTTGTAATCCTCGAACTTGGGCGTGGGCACGAAATCCACGAGTGACATGTCTGATTCTCCTTTTCCTTTTCCAGTCACCGATGTTCAGAAGCAAGCGGTGGCGCCGGCGTCCCGCCGGCGGTTTTACTGATTCCCGCACTACGCAAAAAAGCTCGCAAGACGCCGGCGCGGCATAAGCCTTTCTACGGTTTCGATGGCAGTCCTGCGTTGCGCGCAATTACTTGCGTCATGCTCGACCAGTCCATCTCTCCCTGGCCTTGCGCCAGCGCGGAGAGCAGATGATCGTGAACCAGGCTGGCCAGTGGCATCGGCGCGGCGCACTCCTCAGCCGCCGCCAGAACCAGGCGGACATCTTTCAATCCCAGCCTCAAAGCAAATCCCGCCGGCTCGAATTGCTCTTGTGCAATGATTCGCCCATACAAAGCCAGGATCGGTGATGCCATCAAAGTGTTGATGATCTCCAGGAACGCCTCAGGAGCGACTCCTGCTTTCCGCAGGGTCGCGCAAGCTTCTCCCAGCGCTTCAATCATGCCGATGATCATGAAATTGCCGCACACCTTGGCGGCATTTGCCTGCCAAGGCTCGCTCCCGATCACGAATGTCTGGCGCCCGATGGCATCGAAAAGCGGACGGCAGCGATCCACCAACTCACTCGGCCCTGCGGCCACCACCACCAAATTTTTGCTTTCCGCGTGTTCCGGCCGTCCAAAAACAGGCACGCTGAGATAGCCCTGGCCCCTCAGGGCATGTTCGGCGGTTAGTCTTCGAGCCAGCGCGGTGCTGATCGTACTGTGCGAAACGTGAATGCAATCTTTCTTCATCGCCGAAGCGAGGCCATTATTTCCGAAGACAATCTCTTCGACAGCGTGATCGTCCGCAACCATGGTCATCACAACTTCCGCATCGCTGCAAGCATCAGCAGGAGAACTCGCCACACGCGCTCCGCCGCCAGCAAGCGTTTCCGCCTTTTCGCGGGTGCGGTTATAGACTGCCAATGAATGCTTGGCTCGGAGCAAATTGCGGGCCATGCCCAGCCCCATTTTCCCCAGTCCGATGAATGCAATTTTCATAGCCGCCAGCATAGCGACTCAGCACACAGGAGCCAAGCGGTTTTCACAGTAGGACAGGCTTCAGCCTGTCGCCTTTTGAAGGAACTCCAGAAGAAAACAAACAGGATAACGCCCATCCCACTATTCTGTCCCCGCGAGGCGCGAATTACGTCACGAGTGACATGCCGATCGAAGATTGATTTCAATGTTCTTGGAAGAAGCGCAGGCTGGTCCGGGCAAAAAAAGCAACGCGGAATGAAAGCTGAAACGGCGAGGCGGGAAATTTTCAGTTCAAGAACTTTAGATTTTCAAGTCCGCGATCCGACCATGGCGGCCGACGTTACGTGCACGGAGATATTCAAATACACTGCGCCTTTGGGCAACTCAAAGCGGAGCAAAACCGTCTCGCTATCCAGCGTGCCGTGTGGCCCCACATCGAGCATGAAAAGTTCAGGCGGATGCACTCTAAATTTGAACCCGCGGTCATTCAACTGCGTCACGGAGTTGCCGATCACCATATTGGTCAGCTCGCAGACGATCTCGCGAATGATTTCATCGGTAGGGGCGCCGGTGATCTCAGAAAAGTCGGAAGCCGCCTGGCCGGCTGCAATTGCGTCCATGTCCAGAATGATGCGTCCCTCGATTTCTCCACTAAGGACAACCTGAGCTGCAATTCCAGTCCGTTGGTAACTGCCCTGCTCCATCGTAACGTCTGCCATTCGCGGGGAGCAGCGCATGGTCTCCGACAGGACGGCGTCCACCGAGTTGATGAACGGCTGGATGAGTTCCATGTTCATGATTGGGCCTCTCCCACGGTGGTTGGCGCAGGCTCGGGGTTTTCGCTCAACACATAGCGGATGATTTCGTAAAAGGCTTCCGGCTTCACGGGTTTCTGCACGAAGTGCCGGGCGCCTTTCTGCAGCGCGGAAAGAATGTTGTCCTGGTAACCCACGGAGGAAACCATGACGATGCACGCTTCCGGGTGATCGCGGACGATATGTTCCACGGCCTCGATGCCCTCCATTTTCGGCATGGTAATGTCCATCAACACGATGTCCGGGAGAGTGTCGTTGTACTTGGCGATGGCCGCGATTCCGTCGCCGGCTTCGCCCGCGATCTCTCCACCGAAAGCTTCCACCATCTTGCAAATGTTCTTGCGCGCGAAGACGGAGTCGTCGACCACCAGAAAACGGATCTTCGGCTTATCTTCACTCGTTAGAGGTTTAAACTCCATGATGACTTTCTCCTCTCGCAAACTTTTTCATCAGCGTTCTCCGCGGAGCGTTTGCAGTTCCGTGGAAGCAGCCCGCGGCCTGGAATTGTCTTCCTGGCACAGGAATTGCAAAATGGCGGGAAGGCCATCCAGCGGAACCACGCGGCTCGCGTACCCGGCCTCGATAGCCGCCCGCGGCATGCTGTCCACGACGCAGGATTCCAAACTTTGCGCGATCGTAACGCCGCCTGCCGCTTGCACGGCTTGCATGGCGCTGGCGCCATCGTCGCCCATCCCGGTCATGAGGACCGCGGCGCTTTCTTTGCCAAGCTCCTTGGCGACAGAGCGGAACAACACGTCCACAGATGGCCGATGGCCGTTTACCGGCGACTGATCCACCAGTACGACCATGTCTCCATGCGGAGTCCGCCGAATTTTCATATGACGGTTCCCCGGACATACATAAGCGCGGCCAGGCCCGAGAAGATCTCCGGACAGAGCCTCTGTCACATGAATCGGCGAGCAATCGTTCAATCGCCGCGCGAACATCCCGGTAAATCCTTCGGGCATGTGTTGCACAATGAGCAGGCAGCCGGTGAACTCCGCGGTGAGCTGCGAGCAAATGTAGTGCAGCGCGTTCGGTCCGCCGGTCGACACACCGATGGCGATAATGCGCGAGAGCCGGCTCTTCATGCGTGGCGGCTTCGTTGCCAGCGTGGCAACCGGCGACAACTGGAATGTCTGTTTGGGCGGACCCGAGATCGCCGCCACTTTGATTTTTACCGCCAGTTCCCTGGCGATTTGCTCCAGCCCGCCCTTGGAAGCGTCCGTGGGTTTGGCAACAAAATCAAAAGCGCCGTGACTGAGCGCATTCAACGCGGAATACGCGCCCTTGGAAGTGTGGCTGCTGACCACGATGACGGGAATGGAATATTGCCGGACGATCTCGCGGAGCATATCGAGCCCGTCCATCCTCGGCATTTCCAAATCCAGTGTCACGACGTCGGGCTTCAACTCCTTGATTTTTTTGAGCCCCAGCAACCCATCCATCGCGGTTCCCACCACTTGGATGGACTGATCTCCTTGCAACAATTGTGGGATCAATTTCCGCATCAGCGCGGAATCATCCACTACCAACACTCGAACCAGGCCTTTCATACACGCACCTCGTGGACTCGCTTTTGTGTCAAGTGCGAAACCACGGCGGGGACATTTAAAATCAAGACTACGGTTCCGTCACCGAGAATGGAGGCTCCACTCACCAGTTCGGAGGCGACCAGATGATCTTCAAACGCCTTGATGACCAGTTCTTCCTCGCCGATCAGGCCATCCACGATCAATCCAAACCGGTGGCTGCCTGCGCCGATGGTCACCACGAAGTGCCGCGACTTTTGCGTAGTGGAAGTGAAAGCGATCAGCTGGTCCAGGCGAACCACGCTCAGGACCTGATCGCGCAATCGAATCACCTCGTGGCCGTCGATTGTGTGAATCTCACTGTCGGTCGTTCGCGAAATCTCAATCACTGCGTCCAGCGGCACGGCGTAGTGCTGTTTCTCCACGCGGAACATGAGCGCCTGGATGCTAGCCAGAGTCAACGGCGCGATGAGTTGAATGGTTGTCCCGCGCCCCGGCTCGCTTTCCACCGCGACCCTCCCTTTCAACCGGTCCATGACGTTTTTAACGACATCCATTCCCACGCCGCGGCCTGAGATTTCGGTGATTTCCTCGGCAGTGGTCAGCCCCGGGCGGAAGATCAGCTTGAGTATTTCTTCGTGGGACATTGCGTTGACTTCCTCCTGAGACGCAATGCCGGTTTCTACCGCCCTCCTCATCAGCTTCTCGTGATTGATTCCACGCCCGTCGTCCGAAATTTCGATGACCACCTGATTCCCCTGATGGTAGGCGTCCAGGCGTATGGTCCCGCGGGCGGACTTTCCATGCACCAGCCGCTCTTCCGGGGTCTCGATGCCATGATCGGCGGCGTTGCGCACCAGATGGGCCATGGGCTCGGCGAGCGCGTCCAGCACGCTTTTATCCAAATCCGTGTTTTGCCCCGCCATTTCCAGGGCGATCTCTTTTTTGCGCAACTTGGCAACGTCCCGGACGATGCGCGGCAGGCGGCGAAAGAGCTGCTCGACCGGCACCATGCGGATTTTCATCACCGATTTTTGAAGTTCGCCGAGAACGCGCGACTGGAAAGACAGCACATCGCCCAGGCGGTTGCGCAATGGATCCTTGGGAAACTTCTGGTCGAACTCGTTGATCGCGCGATGCAGCATCGATTTCCCGATGATCAATTCCCCGATCAGATTCATGACCGTGTCGATGCGCCCAGTCTCTACGCGAAGCCAGGCTTCGGTCGAACCGAGCACGCCTCCGCTCGCGCCGGCAGCTCCAGGCGAGAGTCCTCCCGGGGAATCGGTGTGGCCATTCTCGGAGGCCAGAGAGATCATCGCATCCGCATCCGTCTCGGCTTCGAGTAGGACCTGGAGTGCATCGCGAGGCTCGACTTCGGTGAGCTTCATTGGCTCAATCGAAATTTCCGACACAACGCTGGGGACTTGGCAGCGCGCGCGAATCCACTCGGGCGGGTGCGAACTGGAAAGAGCCGCATGAACCGCCGCCAGAGTTTGTGGCGCGGCTTCGCTGGCCGGCGATTGCGCTAGGATCGTGCCGCACTTTTCGAGTCCCGCGCGCACGAGTTGCAGCGCCGCCGCAGGCATTTGAAGTGCGGTGTCGATGCCAAGCGTCACGTGATAAACGGGCGCCTCGCCGCGCAATGCCTCCAGGATTCTCTGTCGGTCTTTGGCGGTCCACTCATGCCGCTGATTCGATGGCTGAGAGCCGGACACGGATCGGGGGCTCTCGGCAAGCGAGCGAATATGCGCCCGAAGTTCGGTGATATCGGGAGGCTGCAGGTTGCCGCGGTGGGCGCCAAGCATGGCATGAAAACTGTCCGCGGCGGAAAGCACAATTTCGGCGACCACTTCGCCCCGCTCGACCACGAGCGCCGGTGTCAATAAATCTTCAATATCGTGCGCCAGCTCGCTGAGCTGGCGGAAGCCGGTTGCGGCGGCGTCGCCCTTAAGCGTGTGCATCGCCCGGCGGACGCGAGCCAGTGCCTCGGAATCTGCCGGGTCGGTTTCCAGCAATATCCCGGCCTCATTCAACTCCTGCAGAATATCCTGCGAACTCTCAAAGAAGAGTTCGCGAAGTTCCGCGGCGCGCTCATCGGAAAAGAAATTCACTCGTTTGTCTCGATCCGCTGATAGGCGGTGGCGTTATTCAAATGGATCATGCGGAACTTCGTGCTCAAGCCGAACAGGCTCTCCGCGTGCCCCACGAACAGATATCCGTCGGGATTCATGCAGTGATAAAACTTTTCGATCAGCCGTTTTTGCTCCGCCTCATCGAAATAGATCATCACGTTCCGGCAGAAGACAATGTCGTTCCGCCGGGGCAGGAAGTCCGTCTTCAAATTATGAAAATCAAATTGAATGAGGCTCTTCAACGCCGCCTTGACCGAATATTTGTCAGCGAGTTTATCGAAGTAGCGCAGGCGCGAGGTGTAGTCGACGGTTTCGAGTTGCGCATCGCTGTAAACTCCTTGCTGCGCCGTCAGCAGGCCCGCATAACTCATGTCGCTGGCGACGACTTCGACTTTCCACGGCGGCGGAACGATCGGCTTTGGCGAAGGCATCTCCACGGCCACAGGGTTTCGCAGATAGTAGTAAGCCAGGGCGTCGCAGATCAGCATGGCAAGGCTGTAGGGCTCTTGCCCGGTCGAGCAACCCGCGCTCCACACGCGCAAATTCCAATCGCGTTTCGCTTGCTTCCGGTTCAGGATCTGCTCGAGGATCGTCTTCTGGAAAAGTTCAAGCTGCGGTTTGGCTCGAAAGAAACTGGTTTCGTTGACGGTCAGGTTTTCCAACAGCGCCGTAAGTTCCGTCTTGCCTTCCCGGCTGGTCAACAAGCGGTAGTAGCTGTAGAAAGAGTCCGCCTGGCAGACTTTCAGCCGCCGCTGCACGCGGTCGCGCAGGAAATGGATGCGGCGCTCGTCAAAAAACATGCCGCATTCCTGGTAGACCAGAGTTTGCAGCAGCTTGATTTCCGCTTCAGTCGGGGAAATGGGCGAAAGTATGGTTGGTGTGGACATGGTTCTCCGGCGCTCGGAATGCCAATCTCCGGTTAACGCACCCGGGACGGTCCAGCGCCCATGGAAACGCCGGCAAGCTCCGCGACTTCGTTCAATCGCTGCAATTCAACGCGTTGCAGAATCCGGCTCAGGTCCAGCAGGATAATCAGCCGGTCATTCAGTTTGCCGACTCCCGTGACGTAGCTCATCTCTTCATTCGGGAAAACGTTCTGTGGTGCCTCGATCTCCGACGGGGACAGCCGCAACACTTCGGATGCGGAATTTACCAGCAGTCCCACCAACCGCTCTTCCATTTCAACCACCACGATCCGGCTTTTTGAATTGCGTTCGATGGCGGCTTCGCCGAAGCGCTTGCTGAGGTCCACGACCGCGATGATCTTGCCTCGCAGATTAATGACCCCTTCGATGTGATCGGGGGCGTTTGGAACCGGCGTAATTTCAGGCACGCGCACGATTTCGCGCACCAGCGAAATGGGCAGCCCCAGCGTTTCGCGGCCGATCCGCAGCCCGACGATCTGTAATTGTTTGTCCATGGGTCTGCTCAAGGTTCAGACTCGCGCCAGTTCGTTTTCCGATTCGGTCGAATCGGAATATTGCTCGCGGGAGGTCCGCTTGGATGCGTTCCCGGTAGGCCGCGCATGGCCTTCATCCAGAACGAAAAGATCCGCCACCTCGATGAGCCTGTGCGACAGCTTGGAGGAGTGTTTCGCCATGGCCGCCAGCTGCGAGGAACTGGACGTGGATTGCTGGACGACCTCGCGCATCTTCTCCATCGCGCGAACCACCGATTGCACTCCCGTCGCTTGTTCCTCAATTGTGGAATTGATTTCCTGCGTGATTTCGGTGAGCCGCGAAGTGGCCTTTGAAATCTGGGTCGAGCCGGCGGACTGTTCGTTCGTGGCTCCGCCGATTTGCTGTGCGAATTTATAGACTTCGCCGACGACGTCGGAAATCTTGGTCAGCGCCAGGTTCAGCTCGCCGCCCAGTTCCAGGCCTTGCTGCACCATGTTCGTGCTCTTTTCCATGTTCTCGACGGCTTCGCGCGCTTCTTTTTGAATTCCCTGAATCAAGTCGGAAATTTCTTTTGTAGATTGCGTGGATTTCTCGGCCAGCTTTCGCACTTCCTCAGCCACCACGGCAAACCCGAGGCCGTGTTCGCCCGCCCTGGCCGCTTCGATCGCAGCGTTCAAGGCCAGCAGGTTGGTCTGTTCGGCCAGGTCGTCGATGACCCCTATGATCTTGCCGATTTCATCCGCGCGCCGCCCCAGCACATCGATGATGTCCGCGGAGGAACGGATGGCAGCGCTGGTGCGGGTGAGCCCGTTGGTGGCTTTGTCCATCGTTTCGATTCCGGTGTGGACTTCTTCGCGCGAGCGTTGGGAAATTTCCAGCAGAGTCCGCGCGGTGTCGGCCACCCTCTGAATGGAGGCCACCATCTGGTCGATGGAAGCGGAAGTCTCGGCGACGCTGGATGCCTGCGATTGCGTGCTTTTGACGACATTCTGCACGTTGATGCTCATTTCGTGCATCGTGCTGGTGACTTCATCGATGGCCCTGGCCGCTTCCACGCTCACCTTGGCCGATTCGTCCGACGCGCCCGCCATTTGGCTCGAACCAGTCGCCACGCCCGCGGCACTGTCACGTATCTTCATGGCCAGGTCTCGCAGTCCCTCGATCATGCGCAGGAAGGCGTTGGCCATGGTGTCGCGCGCCGACCTCGGCCGAACGGTTACGTTCAATTGGCCCTCGGCGATCGCGGAGGAAGCGTTGGCCATTTCCTTAAGGTGCAGCATCATGTTGCGATAGTGGTTAGCCAGCGAACCGATCTCATCGTCCCGGTGCACGTCTATGCTCTGGTCGAGATCGCCGGTCTCGGCAATTTCCCGTGTGACGTCGATCAGTTCCGCGAGCGGCTGAGTGATCGACAAGGATGTCCGGTACGCCACGACCACTCCGATCAGCGCCCCCAGGATCGTGCCCAGCGATAGAACCACGGTGCTGATATTGGCGGAGGTGTTGGCCGATTCTTCCGATTTATCCAAAGCCTTCTGGATGCTGCGCTCGGTTTCATCCATTGCCGTCACGCTCTTCTCCACCCAGCTGTTGGTGGAGTGTTGCAGGTAGATAATCTGGAGATCCGACACCGTGGTCTGGCCGGCGTCCACTTGATGGCGCTTGGCGATCAGGGGCGTGGCAAATTCATCTTCCCAGCTCTGCTGATTCGATTCGATCGCAGCGCATAAATCGCGCAGTTGTTCGTTGGTAACTTTTTCGCGAGCTTCGCGGAGGGTGGATTCCAGCGCCCTGGCATCGTTAACCTTCGCCGTTTCCATGCGAGGGTCGCCACTGAGCAGGTAGTTTCGGAGATCAAGCCCGCCCTGCATTACCTGAAAGCGGATCTTTTCGATGGTCTGAATGCTCTGCAGCGAGTCAGCCGCGGTATTCCTTGCGGTATGCTCGATATGGCTCGCCGTGAAACTGACCACGAACAAGAGTACGAGAATCCCCAGGATCGAGCCAAAGCCGGTGTACAGCTTCCTGCCAATGCTCATTTGCCATCGCCTCACAATTCTTTTAGTCGGTCACCACGTCTTCACGCCGGCTTGGCGGATTACTGATAGACCACTTCAACAGTTTCGACTGTCTCTTTTGGACCCTCTTCATACTTCCATTTCTTCACGGCGAAGGAGGCCTCTTGAGCCAGCATGGGACTCCCGCCGATGACGCGCGTATCGCGCACCTTGCCATCGGGCCCTACGGTGGCCTCGAGTCGTACTGTGCCGGTAATATGCATTTGGCGGGCTACATCCGGATAAGCTGGCTTTACCGAAGTTTTCACCTTTCGGCCGGCATGCTCCTTGATATCTCCAGTGGCCCCATCCTGCGCAAGGGACTTAACTGGCACTAGCGCCATGGTTGCCGCGGCCAAGACGATTGTTGCGAAAAAGGACGATATTCGATGTAGGCGAGACATAAATCACCTCAGAAAGATTTGCAGCACTACTGCTTATGCACGAACCCTACCAGACGCACCGACACTCGACAGCCGCTGTAGAATAGCTGCCGTTGCCACGCAATCGGCTGTAAATAAGGAACTTACTGAAATTCCCCGAGTTGCTCGCGCCGTCTATCTTCGTGGTTAATTGTCTCAACCTCAACAGAGGGGTGCGCTGGTCCGTCTCAATTTGCGATGGCTATTGGCTCCAAGGTAACCGTCTCAATAGAAAGAACGGAAGTTCCATTGACCAAGGTGAGAAAAATCTCATAATCGATAAACGTATCAACCGGCAGAACCTAACCGGAACCTACATAAGACCATGCATGCCACCACCACCGTCGGCGACCTGCCGGGCCTCGCCCCCTTGTCCTTTGAGACTCTGTTGGCTCGGCTGGCTTCTGAATCCTGCGGCCTGAGTCAAAACGAACTATTCCGTCTCTTCTGCCAGACGGTGCGTGAGTCCTTCGGCTCGAGTGGTGTTTGCTGCTGTCGCGCTTCCCGGCAAGGAGGCTGGCGGATCTTGGAATCCGCAGGACATTCCAATTGGGGTCTGCCGGGCGAAATTCTGCCTTCCAATGCGACGGAATACCTTTCGCAGGCCCAACGCCTTCAGAAATCGCTCGTTTGCCGGACTTCTTCGCTGGAAGCTGTTCGGCTCCTGGAACATGACGAAACCCTTCAGGTTGCCGTGCCGTTTCTCAGCCATGGCGAGTGCCTCGGCGCGGCCCTTGCGGCTTGGCAAGTCGCGGCGGATATTTCCGCGGAACATCTGGAACGGCTGACCCTCCTCGGCTTCAGCTTTGGCGGATTGCTCGAGCACGCACGCCTGTTTGAACAGGTGCATAGCTCCCGTGAACGGTGGGTCCGGGTCATAGATTCGATTCCGGACTCGATTGTCGTTCACAACGCCGAGGGAAATATTGTTCGAATCAATCGTCCGCTTGCCGCGCGGCTTGGAGTGCATCCGTCCCGGCTGATCGGGCGCCCCATCCAGGAAGTGCTTGCCACCAGGGTGGATGAGAACTCCAGGCTTTGCCCCCTTTGCTCGGTGCAATCGGGGGGCGTGGAAGAGCCAGTGGAACTTCTGGCGGATGGTAGCTTCCTGGTGTCCACCACAAAATTGTCATCGGACGAAGGGGAAGACGCTCACACCATCCACGTGCTCGTCAATATTCGCGAAAAACTGGAAGCGGAGCGGCGCTACCGCGAACTGTTTGACAGCATTCAGGAGGGGGCTTTTTTCTGCAACCCCGACGGGCGGATGGTGGATGCCAACCACGCGTTGGTGGAAATGCTGGGCTGCTCCAATCGTGATGACCTGCTTACCAGGAATTTGTTTGAAGATCTGCTGCCGCCGGCGGGCCGCGGCCGCCTGCTGGAGGAGTTGCGGAATTCGGATATCCTGCGCAATCGCGAAACCGAATTGCGAAGACTAAATGGCCGCCCCCTGGAGGCTCTGCTTCATATCAGCGCGGTTCGCGATGCCAGTGGCACCCTGATGCAATATCGCGGTCTGATTCTGGACATCACCGATCAGAAGAATTCGCGCGCGGCACTGCGGCGCGAGCGTGATTTCAACTGGAGCATCCTGAATCACACCCAGAATATTATTCTCGTGCTCGATGCTTCCGGGCGCATCGGCTACGTCAATCACCGGGCTGCGGAAATCGGATACTCGGTGGAGGCGCTGCAGGGCTTGCCGCTCGCGCGGCTGATTCACACTTCTCACCGGCCGATTTTTGAGGAAGCCTTGCGTTCGGTCCTGGACAGCGGCGCGGTGCAAAGACTGGAGCTGCCCTTCCTGCGAAGGGAAGGGAGCATGACTCAATTTGTCGTGCATCTCAGCTCCATGCGCGAGAAAAGCGGAGACGCGAACAGCGCCGTGGTGGTGATGACCGACGTCACCGAAGCTTCTCTGCTGCAAGCCAAGCTCGCGCACGCCGAGAAGATGGCCGCGCTCGGCCAACTGGTGTCCGGCGTCGCTCATGAAGTCAATAATCCATTGTCCGGCATCGTCGGATTCTCCGACCTATTGCTGGAGAATCCCGATCTCCCGGAATTTGCCAGGGAAAATGTCGGGATTATTTTGCAGGAAGCGGAACGAACCCGCCTGATCGTCCAGAACATGCTGCGGTTCGCCAGGGAGTTGCCCCCGCAGCGCGAGCTTGTGCATATCAACGCCGTGCTCCGGCAGACTCTCAAGCTGCGGTCCTACGGACTGGCGAACCGGAATGTCGAGATTCTTGAGCGCCTGGCCGAGGATCTTCCCGTGGTGGTCGCCGATCCGCACCAGATTGAGCAGGTCTTTCTGAATATTCTGAATAACGCATTTGACGCCATCGAGCAGAGCGGCCGCGCCGGCCGCATTGAAGTCGAGACGATTGCCACCGCGGAGAATGTGGAGATTTATTTTTCCGACAACGGTTCGGGGATTTCCAACCCGGACCGCATTTTTGAGCCCTTCTTTACGACCAAGCCGGTCGGAAAAGGCACGGGACTCGGCCTCAGCATTTGTTATGGGATCATTCAGGCGCATGACGGCGAGATTCTTTGCCGGAACAATCCTGACGCAGGCGGGTGCACGTTTCTGATCCGTCTTCCGGCGGCCGCTATCAGCTCGCTGGGCATGCCAGCAGAGGTGTGAATTTGATTCCATTTGCGTTCGCCGGAATTTTTGTAGTGCGGCACTTTTTCGATCAAGGAGCGCACCGGTGACTAAGGACGATTCGCGGATTCGGTTTCTCGTCGTGGACGACGAGCAAAGCATCCGCCGCTTGTGCATGACCGTGGGCAGTTCGCTCAATTATATCTGTTCGGAAGCGGAGAGCGCCGAAGCCGCCCTGGCCCAATCTCCCGCAATCTCGCCGGACATCGTCATCGCGGATTTGCGGCTGCCCAACTTATCCGGCGCCGATCTGCTTCGCCAGATCAAGTCGCGCATGCCGGCGACCGAGGTCGTCATCATGACCGGCCACGGCTCGATCGAATCCGCTGTCGAAGCCATGAAATTAGGCGCGTATGACTATATTCAGAAGCCGTTCCGCGTCGAGGAACTCCGCCTGCTGCTTCGCCGGATGGAAGAAAAAATCCGGCTGGTGCAGGAAAACCATGTCCTTCGGGAACGCGTCGAAACGGACCAGGAACTGGACGGAATCATCGGCGATTCCGCCAAGATCCGCGAGATTTTGCGCATGATCAGCCGCTTGAAGGACACCTGGACTCCCGTGCTCATCTGCGGCGAAAGCGGGACGGGCAAGGAACTCGTTGCGCGAGCCATTCACTATCGAGGGACTTTCGCGAAGCGGCCGCTCGTGGCGGTGGATTGCGGCGCACTGGTGCCCACGCTGATGGAGAGCGATCTTTTCGGTTACGCGAAAGGGGCCTTTACGGGCGCGGCCAAATCCAAGATTGGTTTGTTTCAAGCGGCCGACGGAGGCACGATTTTTCTGGATGAGATCGGCGAACTGCCCCTTGAGCTGCAGGCGAAACTTTTGCGTGTCCTGCAGGAGAAAGAAGTGCGCCCCGTGGGAAGCAATGAGAGCGTCCGCGTGCAGGTGCGCGTGGTGGCCGCGACAAACCGAGATCTGGAATCGGCGATTCGTGAGGGCGCATTCCGCAAGGATCTTTTCTTCCGGCTGAACGTGGTCTCGATCACTCTGCCGCCTCTGCGCGAGCGCCGTTCGGACATCCCCATGCTGGCGCAATATTTTCTGGATCACCTGGCGGACGGCGAAAATATCAAGTTCACATCCGCCGCCATGAAGCTGCTCATGCGCTATGAATGGCCGGGCAACGTTCGCGAACTGGAAAACTCCATCAGCCGTGCCGTCACCCTTGGCGACCGGAAAGTTATTGACGAGGGCGACCTGTCTCCCGCGATGCTCCAGAACAACGGCCAGAACAAGATCGCCTCGCCTGCGCCCGACGAAGAGGACGCGTCTTCCACGGTCGCGCTCGATGAACTCGAACGATTGACGATCCAGCGCGTGTTTGACAAGGTGCACGGAGACAAGGCGAAAGCCGGAGAGATGCTAGGGATCAGCCGCGCGACCCTTTACCGCAAGCTCAAACGCTACCAAATTTCCGAACCTCAGCGCGGCGACAAGATTCTAGTCTGAGGAGTTTGTGCAAAATGTTTTTCGCGCCCTCACTCCGAGCAGGTTCTTCCCTTCGCTCTTAAGAGCATTGCCACCAGTCCATTCCGTCGCCCCTTTTCCGCGATGACCTGCGTGCAACATACCTTCCGAATGAGACAAAGGGTCGCATTCTGAGATTCCCTGCAAAGCCCCCCGGCGCACGTCGAGAAAACCCCAACAAAACGCACTGTTTAGCAGCCTTGCCGATTCTCTCCCTCTTTGGTCGTGCTCTTGCATTACTTCTTGCGGACGCTTGCGCTCAGGCCACAGGGAAAATGGCGCCAGGATTTTCCCGCTGTCACGGAGCCCTTTGTCGGAATTATGCGCCAGACTACAGATCGCACAATCCCGCCTCAGAGCGAGTCCGCTTTACGAAGCCTCGCTGAGCTGTTCCCGAACGCCACCCCGCTGCGTATTCCGATTCTAGTGAGCGTGGAACGGGGGAAAGGCCATCTCCTGGAAGAGAGCACCGTGATCGAATTCGGCACCTCCATGATGGTTTTTTTCGAATCGCGGCTTCCTCTGGAATTGACGGACAAGCTTCATCTGGAGACCTCCGACCAGTCACTGGAGACAGACGCTTTCGTAGTGGCCACACGAGATGGCGGAACAAACAGGGCCATCGCAGCTCGATTCGTCGCCGGCATTCGCAACTGGATCATTCAAGGTTAATCGTGAAAACGCTGATCACAGACCGGAGCCGCCCCCGAACGCCGGATGCAACTTCTCCTTGCGTTCCGCAAACGTGGGAGGATTTCACACGGTTGTATCCGATCTATGAAGCGTTGACACGGCAGCTGGATCTCCCCGGCGGCCCATATCCCATGGGCGTAAAGTTTGGTTCGTGGTCCGACAAGAAATCTCGCGACCGCGATCTTCTCTGGCTGGATCAAGTGGACCGGCAAATCCAAGCCGTCCACCTCCGGCATTTCCTCGTTACTCCGGCCGTGGCGCGCGAAGAAAGTCTCCGCCTTTTCCTGCAGCGCCATCTTGGCAAAGCGGAAAAACTTCCCGCCGACCGGGACAAGATCGATTTGCTCCTGGTCCAGTATTTCGTTCTTTGCGCACCCCAGGATTTGATTGCCGGACGCATAGCAATCTCCGACGTCGCCAACATCCTCCGGCCCGTCCTTGGGGAAGTAGGGCAGGGATCCTTGGAGGATTGCCAACCCCTCGATCGCATATTGGAAGCGGCGAACCAATGCCGGAGTCTGCGCGATCTGATGGAACAGGGCTTACTGGAACAAGGCAAACTGGCAAAAGGCAAAGTCGGCGAAACTTTCTATGAACCGGCCACGCTCGTCTCCATCTGCCGGTTCAATTTCCTGCTGCGCCGGAATTTCATCCAGTGGCTGCACGCCGATCTGCGCGCGATCGGCGTAGCTCTGAATCAACTGGAAAAACGCGGCGTCAAGGCCGTCGATTGCCGCAGAGCGGGGTTTTCCTCCAAGGAGCCCCTTGCGAAACTGAACGAGTTCCACCAGCACTGGAAGCCTCCCTTCCAGACCGATTACAGCCGGGATTCGTCATTCAAGCCATACGAACAATTGATGTGCCTGCGGGAAGACCTGGAGGATGCGTTACGCCTTGCTTTGGCATCCACCGAGCCGGCATCCGCGCCCGCAGCAAAGCAAGAGATTGCCGACAATGAACGAACTGGTGTGGACTCCTTGCCCAAAAGCAAGCCTACCAATGCAGCAACTCCACAAGTGCCGTCTCCCGCCGGGAACTCGCAGGGTCGCGCAGAGACCGCCCCGCAATCCAATCCAACTACAGCGGGAAAAGGTCCATCCTCGGAGCAAGCGCTACCTGACATCTGCGTAGCCGACGTCGAGAATTTGGAAGAAAAAATTTGGGAGCAATTGATTGCAACCCCTCCCGTCCGGGGCCGCTCCATGACCACCGTGACTGTGGAAAATGCCCGAATCCTGCTGTCCGCCTGGGAAGTGGCGGCGTTTATCAGCGATTCAGGGCAGGATTCGGAAGATTTGCGGCGACTCATTGTTGCCCGCGCTTTACTGTCCACCTCCATCGAGCGGCGGAAACGCCTCATGGATTTCAAAGCATTACACCAGGCCGTGGCCCACGCGCGCAGTGAAATCCCGCGATTTCAGGAGCGCGTGGACCAGCTCAAGCGAACCATGAAAACGGACGGCGCCGTCAATCTGGGCATCAGTCTCAAACGGCTGCTTTCCCTGGTGGAAGAAGCGGAACAACTCCAGAAGGGAAGCGAGTTGAAACAAGAAAAGCGATGACTTCCGGGCAAATCCTGATTGTCTCCGATGATTCCGAATTCGTGCGGTCTTTGACCGCCCGCTGGCGAATGGAGAATGATTCTCCCGCCATCACAGCCGTCTCCACGGGAGTCAGCCCGCAAGCCAGTTCTTCCGGCTACGAAATGATCGTGATTGGGCCCTTGCGAAACTGCGCGGCGCTTCCGGCGGGGCCAGCCTTGCATCCTGATTCCGTCATGTGCGCGGTGGGCGATGAAGAAAGCCTGAAGGTAGTTCGCGCCGCCAACCCCGGTTGGCTCCTGCTCCCGGAGTGTCCCGGCTGGCCCAGGATTTTATTTTCTCTGGCGGGCGAAGTCTTGCGCCGGAAAGCGGCGGAGGCGCGCGCGCGCGAAGCGGAAATCGCCAGTCTGGCGCAAAAGCGTTTTGGCATTCTCGGCAAATCCCTACTGGAGACGCGCCCCGGAATGGTCAATGCCATCACCTCTCTTCTTGGGAACGCGGATCTGATTCTGCTCTCCGATGAGCCCTTGCCCGACAATTGCCGGGAACAGGTGCGTGCCATTCACACCACAGCGCTGCGGCTGAATGAAATTGTTCGGCGTCTTTATTCCATTGAGAATGAGATGCAATTGAGCGAGAGAAAATCTCACCTTGAGACGGCGGAAATGGGCACGGACAAAACGCCCGGAAGCCGGGTTGCGCTCGGCAGGCGCTAAACACCCCGGTTTCATGCGGTTGAGGGCGTTGGCGGATTGATAAACTGATTGTCGCGAGTGGTGCTGCACTTGCTTTCTTCTTGATGGCGTAATTTGAATTGAGGCCGGCTCGATGAAAAAGATTCTGATTGTCGACGACTCCATGGCCATGGTGCGGATGATTCAATCCGTTCTGGAAAAGGAAGGGTACCAGGCGATCGGCATCAACGATCCTTCGCAGATCGAACGGACCATCGATTCCGAGGGTCCCAGCCTCATCCTGCTGGACGTGGTCATGCCCGATCGCAATGGCTTCCAGGTCTGCCGGGCTCTCAAGAACTCGCAAACCTATAAGAACATTCCAATCATTGTGGTGAGTGGAAAGTCGACGCAGAGCGACCGCTACTGGGCCGAGCAACAGGGTGCCAACGGATACGTCGTGAAGCCGTTTGAGCCGGTCGATCTCTTGCGCGAAGTAAGGCGGTTGGCCTGATGCCGGAAGAAACCTACTTGGATCCTCTCCCTGCCGAAATGCAGTCGGAGGAGTTGGCGGAAATTTCGGGATCGACCGAGCATGCGCGGCCTTCCCGCCAATTTTGTGTTTTTCGCGCCGGGCGCGAGCGGTTTTGTCTTCCCGTACTGGAAGTGGAAGAGGTGGTGGACTGGCCGCTGGTGACGCGCGTGCCACTCGGTCCGCCGTTCCTGATGGGCATTTTCAATTTGCGCGGCACGATTATTCCCGCGGTGGATATCGCCGTCACGGAAGGCCGCAGGCCGGGACTCTTGCCCCGCAGCGTGATCGTCGCCGTACTGGCCGGCGATGATCAAAACGAAGATATGCATGTGGGAATCGCCGCGGACGAAGTGATCGGGACCTACCCGGCCTCTTCGGAATCGCTTCTGGACCACGCGCCGCCGGACATGCCGCACTGCCGCGCCATGCTGCGGCACGAGGAGCGGCTGGCCCTGGTCCTGGATCTGCGCCAGTTGATTCAAGTTTTTCCCGTGCCCGTCATTTAATGCGGGCGCTGTTCAGGCTCGGCAGGAATTGCACAAGAGTAGGGCGCTGTGAAAGCGAGATGAGGGAGGTTTTGAAGTCATGAAGACGCGGTTGAGTTCGACCATTTGGATGCTGGTGATTTGGACATCTCTCGCCCTATTCGGCGTACTTGGGCTGGCCTATGAAGCGGGTGTGCACTCGGGGGGCGCCTCGATCCTCCAAGGCGGAACCTCGGGCAGCGCCGGCATCGAATTCTTGATTGCCGCGGGGGTGGCAGTCTTTACCTCGCTGGTGCTGCTGATGACCCTGCCGCGCCGCGTGCTCAACCCGATCGATGCCCTCTCCACCTTTTCCGAGCGCTTTGCGGCGGGCGATTCACGCGCCAAGGCGGAAGTGCCGGTGCAGGATGAATTCAGCGTGATCGCGGAAAACTTGAACCGCACCTCCGCGCGCGTGGCCAAGGCCTACGGCAACCAGGAGGCCCAGGACCTTCTCCAGAAAAGCATTACCGACCTTCTGAACCTGATCAACCAGGTGGCCCGGGGCGACCTGACGCTGCGCGGGAAGGTCACCAACGACGCCCTCGGAAATGTTGCCGACTCAATTAATTTCATGTTAGATAATTTCACGACCGTTCTGGACCGCGTGCGCAATGCGGCCGTCGAAGTTTCCACCAACGCCAACCGCATTCTGGTGGCCACGGACGAAATGAACACGGGCACCGGCCAGCAGGATCAGGAAATCACCAACACCTCCTCGGCCGTCGAAGAGCTGACCGTTTCCATGAAACAGGTGTCCAACAACGCCGAAGCCAGCGCCGAAGCCGCTCGCCGCGCCCTCGATGCCGCCGAACAGGGCAACCGCGCCGTGCGCGACACACTCGACGGAATGCAGCGCATCCGTTCTTCCGTGCAGGCCACCGCCCGCAAGATCAAGTCGCTCGGCGATCGCTCCCTGGAAATTTCCGAAATCATTAACGTCATCAACGACATCACCGAGCAGACCAACTTGCTCGCTCTGAACGCCGCCATTGAGGCCGCGCGCGCCGGAGATGCCGGCCGCGGTTTCGCCGTTGTCGCCGACGAAGTCCGCAAGCTGGCCGAGCACTCCCGCACGGCCACCAAAGACATCGCCGCGCTGATCAAAGCGATTCAGGCGGAGACGAACGAAGCCGTGGTCGTCATGGAGGAAGGCACGAAGGAAGTGGAAGTCGGCGCGGGCCTAGCGGATCAGGCCGGAAAAGCGCTGGAAGCCATCTCCAGTGTCGTTCGTCAGTCTGCCGAGCTCGTCCAGGAAATTTCGCTCGCTTCCAAACAACAGGTGCGTGGCACGGAAGGCGTCGCCAACGCCATGCAAATTATTTCCGGGATCACACGGCAGACCTCGCAGAGCGCGCGGCAAGCGGCCGGCACAGTGGGCACGCTGGTGAAGCTCTCCGAACAACTCGTCGATGCGCTGTCCCAATTCCGGTCCAACGGCAACGGCGCGTCCGCAACGGTTCGCCGCGAGCCCGTCGTCGTCGAGGCGCGGCGGTAACCCATCGGAAACCGGCCTGTCAGTGCCGGCCTGAGGATCCCTGGAACGCGCATGGACAAATCATCCACGCTACCGGCTGCCGTGACCGCTTCGGAACTCGATGAGCTCCGCACGCTGATAGAAGAGCGGTCCGCCATTTTCTTCGACGCTTCGCGCGAGCGGTTCTTCGCGCCGCGTGTGAACGAATATCTGCGCGCCAGCGGCGAATCAAACGCCGCCACGCTGCTTCGCCGCATCCGCGGCTCCAACGTGGAATATGACCGCTTCCTCGGAAGTCTGTTGACGCAGGAAACCTCCTTCTTTCGTTACGCGGATATTTTTCAAGCCCTCGAACGCGTGGTCCTTCCGGAAGTCCAGGCCCGCAATATGTGGCGCACTCCGCGCGTGCTGAGGATTTGGAGCGCGGGCTGCTCCACCGGCGAAGAAGCCTACTCCATCGCCATCACCGTGGCGGACACCCTGCCGTTTCCCGATGCCTGGCAAATTGAAATCCTGGCGACGGACATCAGCCGCGACGCTCTTCAGATTGCCGAACGAGGCGTCTACTCGCGTCGCAGTCTTGCCAATGTTACAGCGAAGCAGCTGGACGCCCACTTCAAGAAAGTAGGAAACGCCTGGGAAGTGAAACCCCGCCTGCGCAAAATGATTTCGTTTGCGCCGATGAATCTGGCGCGTTCCGTTTACGTGGGTCGCATGGACTGTATTTTCTGCATGAACGTCCTGATGTATTTCTCGGAAGAGCGCAGGAACGAATTGCTGCAGCGCTTCTATGACACTCTCGAACCCGGCGGCCTTTTCTTTCTCGGCCATTCCGAATCCATGAAGACTGCTCGCGTCAAATTTGAAACGGCGGTGTTTGGGGATTGCCAGTACTACGTCAAGCCGCCCACTGCGAAAACCGAACAGAGACCTGCGGTGCTGGGGAGCGGTTCATGACGCCCCTCGATTCCAATTCCCTCGAGCAATTTCTTCAGGACGCCTCCGAGCGCTTGCAGTTTCTGCGGGAATACGCCGCCCTGCCCGTGGAACCAACTTCCACGAGCGACGATCTCGCCCGCCTTTACGATGCCGCACATGCGCTCGCCGAATCCGCAAGCCGTTGGGGCTTTCCGCTCTTCTCGGACATTGCCGGGAGATTGGCGCACGTCTTTCAATACGCCCGCAAGGCGCAGCTGAGTCCTGACACCTACGGCCCGCTCACCGAATTCCTGGCGGACGCGATCTCCGTTCTTGAATTTGACCTGCTGCAAATCAGCTCCGACGGCAATGAAACCACCGATGATATTGCGGGATTCAAGCACCGGTATGCATTTGCTTTCGGAGGCACGCCTGCCTCTTCTTCCGCGCCGGGAGACGATTTGTCCTCCAGCGGCGGAGTAGAGACTCAGGATTCTTCGCTGGGATCCGAACCTAATCTCGCCGACGATCTGCCTGAAGATGATGACGTTCCCAGGGAAGTGCTGGACTTCTTCATACCGGAAGCGGAAGAGCACCTGCAAATCGCAACCCAGTGTTTGCTGGGCCTTGAATCCACGCCGGACACCGAAGAGATTCACCGGCTTTTCCGTTCCGTCCACACCATTAAAGGATCGGCGGCGCAGGTGGGTCTGCGCAGGTTAGGAGCCGTGGCGCATCGTCTGGAAGATTTGATCGGGCTGCTTCGCGATGGCGCCCTGCCTTCCAGCCCGGAGATCACGGACGTATGTTTGCAGACGCTCGATGCCCTGCGAAAATTCCTGCATCGGCAGTGGGCCAACGACGATGAGATGAGACTCACTGTCGGCCCTCTGCTCGCGCGCATCGCGCAATGGATTCCGGAAGAGTTCCTGGAGGATACCGCTGTTTCGGGAGAGGAGGCGCGGCCCGAGGCCTCCGAAGTGGAAGTTGCGCCGGCCGCTTCCGCGCACGCATCGCCGGGCGGGCCAGGCAAAATCGGAGAACGTGGCGCTCAGGCCAAGTCAGTCCGAATTTCTCTTTCGCGCCTCGACGATATGATGAACAGCGTCGGTGAGCTGGTCATCAACAGGACTCGCCTCGTCGGGCGAATGGCGGAATTGAAAAAACTCGTCGAAGTCCTGGGAATTTCCCGGAAGCGTTTGTCCGACAAGGTCGCAGAATTTCAGGAGAAATACGAATTTACCCGCCTGGGGATCGCCAATTCCGAGGGCGGCCAGGCCGGGCCGCGAAAAACAGGCGGCCTCGTACAAGCAGCACAGGAGATGGCCTCCGGCGGCGGCTGGCGGGATTTTTCCGACCTGGAAATGGATCGTTACGATGACTTCAATATTCTCTCTCGCTCGCTGACCGAAATTTCCGCCGATATCTCGGAAGTGCTTTCGCAGCTCAGCGGATTTGTCGGCCGTGTGGGTGGTGATATCGATGAATTTACCAAGCTGGGACACCATTTGCAGGATGAGATCACGGAAGCGCGCATGGTGCCGATCGGCAATCTGTACACGCGTCTATCGCGGACGGCGCGCGACGCCGCCAAGATTTGCGGCAAAGCCGTGGATCTGGAACTCGTTGGAGAGGACACCCGGCTCGACAACAGCATCGTGCAGCAGATCACCGATCCCCTGATTCACCTGGTCCGCAATGCCATCGCGCATGGAATTGAAGATGCCCCTTCGCGCGAACGGGCCGGGAAATCCGCGCGCGGCAAGGTGACCGTGCGCGCCTTTCATCGCGGCAATCACGTTTTCATCGAAGTGCAGGACGACGGCGGCGGGCTTGAATACGACCGCATCCGCCAGACGGCGGTGCGCGCCGGTTTGGTTTCCGCTCCGGCAGCCGAACTCCTTTCCGAGAGCGAATTGCGGGCCTTCCTCTTTCATCCCGGCTTCACCACCGCGTCTTCGAAGAACGAAGTTGCCGGCCGCGGCGTGGGACTCGACGTGGTCCGCAGCAACGTGCACTCTCTGAATGGTGAAATTGAAATCCGCAGCGAATCGGGCCGCGGCACATGCTTCGGCGTAAAAGTCCCGCTGACCCTCATTATTTCGCAGGCCCTGTTTATACGGTCCGGCACCACGGTACTCGCAATGCCTCTCGCGGTGGTGGAAGAAATTCGCAGGCTGCGTCCCGAAGAAATTGAGGACGTCGGCGGGAAATTGCTCACGAAAGTCCGAGGCGTCGTCACGGAAGTCGTTCGGCTGGACACGGCGCTGGCCCTTCCTCCTATCGAGCCGATCAACGGCTACATGAATATGGTGATCGTGCGCGCCGCAGGCCGCCAGGTGGGCGTGGTGGTCGAAGAAGTTCTCGGCAAGGATGAAGTGGTCATCAAGAATCTGGGTCAGTACATGCGCCGCGTCAAACTTTTCCCCGGCGCCACCATTTCCACCGACGGCAGCTTGATCCTGCTGGTGGACGTGAACCGCCTGGCCGGCACATCCGCGGCGGAAGTGGACGTAATCGTTCCCTCCGCCAGCGCGGCTCGAATTTTCGGACCCGGAGCCATGGCGGTCGCTTCCGGCAGCATCCCTGCCGCCGCAGTGGATGAACCGGTCGAGGAAAAAGTCGTGGTGATTGCGGACGACTCGATCAGCGTCCGCAAATTCGTGGGCAGAATCCTGGAGAAGGCCGGCTATTGCGTGAAGCTGGCTTCCGACGGCCTGGAGGCCGCGGAGCTGGTCGCGCAGGTAGGTTGTCATCTGGTTATTACCGACATTGAAATGCCGCGCATGAACGGCTACGAATTGATGTCCCACCTGCGCCAGGATCCCGCGACGCGCCGCATCCCCGTTTTGGTGGTCACCTCCAGAGCGGGCGCTAAGCATCGTGAGCGCGCCATCAAGGAAGGCGCCGCATCTTTCCTGACCAAACCCGTGCAGGAGGAACAGCTTCTGGCGGTGGTGGACGAATTGATGAATTCCGCAGCGCGGCAGCGCCGTCCCGCCGCCCCTGCATTGGATCTGGCTTAATTATGGCAGCTGCAGAAAAAAAGACGCGAGTGCTGATTGTGGACGATTCCGCCTACATGCGGAAGGTCCTGGAGGAGATCATTCGTTCCGATCCGAAGCTGGAAGTTGTCGGGCAAGCCAAGGACGGCCGCGAAGCCATCACTCTGGCGCAGTCCCTCCAGCCGGATGTGCTGACCATGGACCTCAACATGCCGCGCATGGATGGCTTGGAAGCCACCCAGCACATCATGACGCAGAACCCGCGCCCGATTTTGATCGTCAGCTCCGAATCGCGACAGGGCGCCGCCAGCACGCTGCGCGCCCTGGAACTCGGCGCCATCGATTTCGTTACCAAACCTTCCAGCGCCATTGATCTGGACATGAAAAACGTGCGCGAAGAACTCCTCGGCAAAATCAAAATGGCCGCGAAAGTCCGCGTGGTGCGCACCGCCGCGCGCCACGATCCCTCGGCAGGCGTGGAATCCAAACCCGTGCCGCCTTCCGCAAAAGAATCTGGAAATTCCGAAGCGCGCGTTCCCCTGGTTATGATCGCGGCCTCCACCGGGGGCCCCGCGACCCTGATGCGTCTAATGCCTCGTTTTCCGAAAAATTTTCCGGCGGCCGTGGTCCTCGTCCAGCACATGCCGGTGACATTCACTTCGCAGCTGAGCTTGCAGCTCACCGAGGTTGCCTCGATTCGCGTGAAGGAAGCCGAACCCAATGAACCGTTGCAGCTCGGAACTTTTTATGTCTGCCCCGGTTCGCACCATCTGAGGATTTCCTTGACGGGCCGGATCAAGCTGGATGATGGCCCCAGAATCTCCGGCTACCGCCCCTGCGCCGACGTGGCCTTCGAATCGGCCGCGGCTTACGGAGGCGCTAACGTCGTTGGAGTTGTGTTGACCGGGATGGGCAACGACGGCGCAGCGGGGGTTCAGGCTGTCAAGGCGGCCCGGGGATGCGTGCTGGCGCAGGATGAAGCAACTTCCGTCATCTTCGGGATGCCCGCCGAGGCGATCCGCACGGGCGTAGTGGATCAAGTCGTCGGCATCGAGGAAATGTATCCTGCGCTTGAAAAATATTTGGAATCCATTTGCCGGCAGCCACTGCCAATGGGATCGCGATGACGCAGCCGGTGAACGCCAGCCTGGCCCCGCGGGACACTCGTCGGCGTGAACAGGTCGCCGTGTTCTCGATCGGCGAAAACAGCTTCGCAATTTCCGCGGCGTCATTGCAGGAAATTCGCAGCACGGACAGTTTGGGCGGAACGGTTGTGGAGTTGGACCGCCCCGTCCTTCGCAAGGTTCGCCACATCGTGGAGCGCGACGCCCGCTCTTACTATGTCGTCAGCGGCTACGAGCATTTTCATCTGCCTGCGTCCCGGCCAACTACGGTGTTGATCTTGCGCAACGCGCCCGTGGCCGTGCTGGTAGACCGCATTGAAGAAATGGCCGAGATGCGCGTGCTGCTGGCGCTGCCGCAAGCCTTCCGTGGGGAAGAACGCAATTGGTATCGCGGCCTCACAGTGCTGGATCGTAAGGTTCTGCCAGTCGCCAATCCCCTAGGATTTCTCACTGCCCGGGAGTTGCAACTGCTCGAAGAGCAGAATCCCGGCGTGCTGAAGTCTGCCGCGGGAATGCGGCGTGAAAGAGAGCGGGTATGAGCGCGGAAAAAAGCCCGTTCGCCCCGTCTTTCGTAGTTTTTCAAGTCGGTGTGCGGCGCGTGGCCTTGTCTCGCGACCGTGTCGCAGAGCTGATTGCGTCCCCGTTTTTATATTCATTTCCGCACACCACGCCGCTAATTACCGGCGTTGTCCTGCGGCGAGGGCGAATCGTCCCGGTGCTGGACTTGGGCCCCGGTTTGCTGGGCGAAGCTTCTCCCCCGGCGCGTTTTTTCCTGGTGGTGGAACGGCGCATCTCGAACATTTCCGAAAGGTGTGCCCTCCCGGTTCAAGGGGAATGTGAACTGGTGGCCGGGATCATGCTACCCGCGGACGGACGGGATGAATTTGTGATCGGATGCCTGGAACTCAACGGTGAACAGATCGACGTTCTGGATCTGGAAAAGGCCATCGGGGCCAGCGAAAAGTTCGAAGAAGGATTAATCTCAGTGGGGGAGGCCAAGTCTTGAGCGAGGCTGGAGCGGCGCCGCGCGTCCTGCTGATTGACAGCAATGTGTATTTTGTCAAACGCATGACGGACGCGCTCGTGAAAGAAGGCTTCCAGGTGTTTCATCACCCTGCCGCCTCTTATGCGCTCACAATGATTGAGTGGAATCCGCCCGACATCATCCTCTGCGCCACCGAACTTCGTGAAATGGGCGCCTTCGAAATCGTTCCCGTGCTGCGCAGCGATCCAAAAACGGCCAACACCCCGCTGATGGCCCTCGGCAACAGCGCCGAGAAGGGCCCGCTGGAGGCGTACCGCGCGGGCTGTGACGATTACATCGACCGGCGCAGGAATCCCGCCGACATCGCCAGTCACATTCGTGCTTTCTTGCGCAGTTCCCGGCACGGATTCCAGCCCACGGAAATGCTCTCGACGACGGACACCTCCCTCAGCGGAAGCCTCGAGCATTTGGATTTACCGGGCATCGTGCAGATGCTGGACCAGACGCGAAAGACCGGCGCTTTGCACGTCAATGCGGGAGAAACCGACGCCGTCTTGTTTTTTGAATCGGGCGAAATTCATCATGCCGAATGCGGCAAGCTGACCGGTGAAGAAGCGGTCCTGCAGATTGTCAAGGATTGCCAACAGTCGGGAATTGGAGTTTACAAGCTTGTCGCCGGCGCGACCGCGAATCAGCGCACTGTCCACCGGCGCTCGATGGACTTGCTCCTCGACGCCTTGCGCGAGTTTGACGAGGCCAAACAGCATCCGGCGGAAAGGGAAGTATCATGACAGACATCGCCCAACGGGAACCGGGTTCCAAACCCAATGTGTATTTTATCGACGACAGCGCCACCATGCGTGAGGTGGTCAAGATCGCCTTTCGTCGTGAGAATTTTAATGTGGTGACTTGCTCCGACATGGCTTCCGCCGTTGCTTTGTTCGCGCAGGCCGCGCCCGATGCCGTCATCAGCGACGTCATCATGCCGGACAAGGATGGCTACCAGCTCTGCGAATTCATCAAGCAACACCCGCTGCTTGGCCAGACTCCGGTTTTCCTGATGTCCGGAGTCGTCAACAAAGAGGTTGCCGAACGCGCTCACGAAGTGAAAGCGGACGAATTGATTCGCAAGCCGTTTCATCCGCAGGAACTGGTGGACCGCGTTAAGAAACTTTTGAATCGTCCCGAACCTGCCCAGGCGACTCAGCCGGCCAGCGCCGGGACCGCCAGCCCGCTCAGCAGATTTTTTGAGGGCGCCGCGGATTCTTTTTCCAAGGGATCTCCATTGCCCTCTCCTTCTATCGCCGCTCCTCGATCTATGCCCCCTGCGCCCGCGCCTTCCGGGGGAATGCGAGCGCCTGCAGGGAACACGCAGGAGTTGCAGAAATTGCGCATGGACGTGAAGCGTCTGGAATCCTTGGTCAAAAAACTGCAGGCCGAACTCGCCTCGGAACGCGAATATTGCGCCACTCTGGAATCGCAGCTGCAATCCCTCAGCACAGCGGAGTGAGGCTCGAGAATTCTTGCCGGTCACGCGTTGATCCGAATCATGAACTCTGCAAAATCAATTCCAGTTTGAAGTCAGCGAAAAAATTGGTTTGGAAAATATTTTAGTAGCACGGCCGTTCTTTGGCTGTGCGCTTTTGGCAACTGCCTGACTCGAGCACCCAACCCTACTGGGATCGCAAGGCCTGCACAACCAAGGGTGGCTGCGCTGCTTCCGTACCCATTCTCCCGTGCCATTTCTGCACAGTTGATTCCAAAAGTTTTCTCCTGTACATTTCCCGTACCCCCCGCCCCAGAAGGCAGGAATCTTTCGCGCTTTCTCGGCTTTGACTTGTTTGCCTTGGCGGCCTTTTTATGATGAGCGCAAATCTTGGATTTGTCCCTGATCAACCGGAGAGAATTCAAGTGCATCGCCGATGGAAGCAGCCGCGCATTATTCCTGAGAATCGCGACGCTCTGGTGGATATGAACTGCTCCCGCGGTGGTTTTTGCCGATACCTGTCATGAAGCCGCGGCGCATTGACTGGGGTCCGAAAGATGATCTATCCTTCGCACCCACAGGACTCATGAGTCGGAAGGAAAGTAGGCCCGCCGGGAAAAAGGTCAGAAGGATATTTCGGATTTCGGCAGAGGTTTTGGTGGCTGCAGATCACCAAGTCCGGACGAGCCATAGGGAGGTCGCGCCAGGAGGAATGCCTCGCGGCATTCCCCCGCGCCACCCAAGGTTTCAAAAGTCATCTTCTCCAACGGTCGGTGGAGGTTTGGGCCATGAAATCTCGTCGCACCCTGTCAGTGTTTGTCCTTTGCGGTTTCTTGGGCGTACTCATCGGGCTTTGCGGAGGCTCGCTGCACGCGGCTCCTCCTGCACCGGCACAACGCGCCATCTCGAAAACGTCCGCTCCGCCGCCGTCTTCAGTTTCCAATGAATCCTCGGTCCCCGAGGAAGTAGCTATCCCCGGTCCCCTGCGTTCCTTTTTGCGGATGGCCGCGATCAGTCAGAAGATCACACCTGATGAAGTACTGCCGCTGCTGGCCCGCAATGTGGTCATGAGCGGCTACCAAGGCGGCAAACCAACGGAATTCCTGGTCCTCGTCAATTGGTATATGGATCAGGCGCGGGAATTGGAAGCCTTGGCGGGCCCTGGCGGGCAAATTCACGTTTCAAATTGCGACGATGCAAAATCGCTTCTCGTCATTCTCGGGTACAAGCTTCCGCAAACCTGCGGACCGGATGTCGCACTCGAAACCTCCGACGCCAACCGGGCATTTCTAACGATCGATTCCGGATTCCCACTGGCGGACCTTGAAGAGACGCTGCGTGGAGGCAAGCCGTTTGAAATTCCTTATATTGACACCAAAGTTCCAGTGCTCTTCAAGTCGTCGGATTGGGTGGAGAACAAGAAAAATGCCAACCGCGGCGTAGTGGACTCGATCTTACGCGATCCTGGCCTGGCTCGCCTGTATTGGTCGATGTCCCGCATGGATACCGAAACGGCTCAGTTCCTTTGGAAATCGCTGGGCTCCAAGAAATTGATTTTGGGCGCCCCCGTATTGGATTTTTATGGCAGCCAGATCAGCATTCGATCGGGAAGAGTAATTGTTCCGGGTGGAGCAGGGGCGGAAAACGCCTGGAAGGATCTGGTGGGAGCCAGTCCCACGTCTCCCGCGGATTTCGTATCCCGGCTTCTGACCAAAGATAGTGGCTGGCTGGCGTCGTATTTTGACACCCTCACCCGTGTAAACCAGACCCAGCAGGCTTATTTCACCTCGCCTCGCCGCTTGGAACGTTTTTACAACGCACTGCGCGGGCATGACGTCAACCCGCTCCCAACCAAGCACTCCTTTCGGCCGGATCCGGCCCTGTTTTTGCTCGAGGCACGACTCCTGATTGAACCCAACGGCCAGCCGCATATCCCTGGAAATATCGACGTCTGGAAGGAAGTTCTACGCCGCAAAACGGATTCCAAGCTCATTCACGAATGGAGCGATAAGGCCGGTGGGTGGAACAATCCGGAGCAGGTGGTCGAAGGGATGGTGGGTGTATCCAGATATGCGATGCCCGAGGGGCCGGTTTTCAATTTCCTGATGCTGACGGAGATCGACCGCGGGCGTGCTCCCGGTGAGCAACTGGATTTTCCCACGGCTCGCCTGCTAGCCGAAAAGTTTCCGCTCTTTTGCGATCAGTATCCCGTGTTCGCGGAATTCCACGCATTGAATAATGAATCCATCACACGGTTTCTTGCCGTTGCGGAAAATCTGAATCAAATTCCCGATCGCCTCACAAAAACCGATGCCCTGGGTACGCTCCAGGCCAACCTCGGTCTCTGGCAAATCCTGGCCCGGCAGGGTCAGATCCCGGACGCCCGCTTGAACGATTCCTGGCAAAAAATTCTCAATCCGTTCGCCGCCCTGCATTCTTCCGATCAGGTCTACGTGGCCGGCAGGACAGCGCTCGCAGAACTCTTGCGCGCCTCGACTGGCAAAGCTTATCTGCCGCAAGACCAGTTGTTTGCTTTGCTCGCCGGTCCCGAGCAGTACAACCGGGAGGCCCAGCAGTTACGATCCGAAATGGCCGGCAGAATGCGTCAAGTCATCGAAGATCAGCGTCTGGTTTCTCTGGACACGCTCATCTCCCTGGGCGATGGCCTCGACCAGATGGCCAAGGGGAAGGAAGCCGCCGACTCCCTACTTCCACTTGCCGGGGAGCTGCGTGAATTCGAGATGCCCAAGCCCCTCTTCACCAAAAGTGAGAGAACTGAATTTGCCGCTGGGCTTTACAGCAACCGCCACACTGCTTTGCAGATGCGCACCGATTTGATAAAAATCATCAAGACCCCCTCCAGCCCCGCGGAATTAACCCAGGCGCACGGCTTGCTCACTCCATTTTTGAGGGACACTTTAGTAGGCCTCAATTACGCCTATTACGAACCGCCCGGCGCTCAAATGATTCACAATAATCCGCTCTTTGTCCGCTCTCATGATTTCTCCGGCGGCGATTATTCCGGTGAAGCTGCCAACGCCAGCGACCAGGTTTGGCGCTCTCCGCGCATTTTTGGCCGTGGATGGACGGCCAGCGGCGGCGCTCATCTGATCGGCTCCATGGCCGACTTGCCATATGCTCTCGCGCGAGTGGAGCAGGATTTTATCGTGCCGAAAAATGTTCAGTCCCTCATCTGGGAGGATTTGGTTCCGGGTCTGATCACCAGTTCGGTTCTGCCGCGTTGGTGGAGCGTGACTCGGAATGAGTTGCATGCCGTCGCGTTGTATCAGCGCGAAGGCGAAGAGCTTCTTACCGGCGCCGCGAAGGATGAAAAGTTGCGCGAGTCCGTCCTCGGCATCCTCAGCGAATGCCTGCTTCCCCAAAGGTTGGAGCAGGTTGAAACGGCCATGCGCGCCGGTCACGAGGACGACGCCCTTGCCCTGATTGCTCCGGCGGAGAGTTTTTACTTGTCGGCTGAATATCGCCAGAGATATGCCTCAGAAAAGCGCAACTGGGGGCCAGAGGGGAAGGAATTGGATGACCTGCTGGTCCGCTTCCCAGTGGAGACGAATGTAGCGCGCATTTCCGAGGATTTTGGAGTCCCTCACCCTGCCCTGGCACAAAGCTATGGACGTGAGTTGATGAACATCAAGCCGATCCCCACGTTTCTCTATTACTCCAGCCGTTTGATGGCCGAATCCTGGGATTCCGGCAATTTATACTGGGGGCGGCTGGCGGATGAGATGGGCTACTCGCCTGTGATGCTCAACGTGCTGGTTCCTCAATTGACGCGCCGGATGGTGGAGCAGACTTTCGCTTCGCATCTGGAAGATTGGTCCGCCGTACTGCGCGCGATGCGCGAAACCGGAGAAGAATTCCGGCAGGGCAAGATCGCCGGTTTGCCGAAGAGCACGCCATCGGCTGGACTTTGAGACTTTTTGCGGTTGCTGGCGGTGATTTTGGGTACAAATCCCCATTCGCAGAAATGCGCGGGGCGGGTTCACGAGGGAATGATGGCAAAACGACACGTACTTCCATTTGTTGGTGTTCTGATTATCCTCTCCAGCTTTGCGGTTTGGCTGGCGGCGCAGGACCGCGCACAGGACAACGGCGGCAGCGTCATTCGCGTGGTGGTTTCCATGGTGCAATTGAACGTGGCCGTAACGGACGAGAAGGGAAACTACGTCACCACTCTCCGTCCCTCGGATTTTGACATTACCGAGGACACGATTCCCCAAAAAGTCGCCACGTTTGAGGAAGGAAATGAAGGGCCGCAGAATGTGCTCGACTCCGCGCAGAATTCCAGCCCGGCAGGGGACCCAGTGGGCGACCCAACCATCGAACACCGGCGAAAGGATCCACCTCGAGGGGGCACGCAATCGTCTTCTCTCGAGGGAATCGCCTCGGCCGTGAGCGGCTCCAACGTTTTCATATTATTTGACACCAGCAATTACATGTTCCGCGGGCGCGGCTTTGTTTTTGCCCAGGATTCCATCGCTGAATTTGTGCGCTCGCTGGATCATCCCTATCAAGTTGCATTTTATTCCTACAGCCGCGACTTTTATCGCGCCGCGTCGCTCACGACGGACCGCACGCAGGTCTTGCGGGGGGTGCGCGAGACCGTCAACGGCGATGATTCCGCGCTCTATAACGCCTTGCTCATGACGCTCAAAGATGCCGCGCAGTATTCCGGCAGGAAGGTAGTCGTCGTCTTTTCCAACGGCCCCGATAATTCCAGCATGGTTTCTCCGGAAGACGTGGATGAATTGGCGCAGTCCGAAGGCGTCCCGATCTACATGATCAGCACGCGTGAGGCCAAGCTGGACGCCGCTTCGGCCGCCGTCTTTTCACGCATGACCGCCAGCACCGGCGGGGAAGCTTACTTTGCGAAAAGCTGGAAGGACCAGCGCGACGCTTTTTCCTCGATCCGCGAAGACCTTGCGCATCTATACTTTATGAGCTATTACCCGCAGCCGAATCCCAATCGCGGCTGGCGCACGATTTCCGTGAAGCTCACCAACCCAAAGTTCAAGAAGTACCGGATCCGCACTCGCAGCGGTTATCGCCCCATTCCAGCGCACGCCAACCTGGACGTTGCTCCGTCCGAGCAGTAAATTTTTTCCATTGCTTGCGCCTCCGCTTCGGCATCCCCGAACTCGCGGTTGGATTAAGTGTTTCAGTTCTTGCCTACTGTCCTTGCGTACAGTAGTAATTTTCAGGGCATTTGATTAAGCTGCGATTGATTGGGAAATTCCCCGCGATGCCGGCAGGAATTCGTTACAGGAAGAGATGACCCCATGGACAGAAGAAAATCAGCAATCATGACCGGGCGCGGAACCACCCCGGATGGATCGAAGGCGGAGCGAAGAAAGACTTCCCGGTTTCTTGTCGCCGTGCCGGTGGAAGCGAGTTGGCGCAATTCCGAGGGCGTGCCCGTTTTGATACAGGCTGTCGCAAAACAGGTCAACGCCAACGGCGGTTTCCTGGAAATGGCGCTCTACCCCAGTGTGGGCGGCCGGATTATGCTTACCAATTTTCTCTCCGCGGAATCGGCCGAAGCCCGCGTGCTGGCTACTCCCAATTCAAGAGAAGGCGTCTCGCATGGAATTGTCGTCGAGTTGATTACCCCCAGCGATAGCTTCTGGGGAGTGAATCTGCAAGTCAAAAAGACCAGCGTGGAATTGCAAAAACTTGAAAAATCGCTGCAGGCCGAAGGCATTGACTTCCGTTTGCTCAGCGAATTCCGCGACACCGTCGATACCCTGCGTACCACCGCCCTGGCGGTTCAACAATTGCGGGAATTTCAGCTCAAGGGCCGGGACTCCGGTGAAATCATTTCGCTGCTCGTGGCCGACCGCGTGCGCCGCGCCACAAATCTTTGCCATGAACTCGTGGCCGACATCGACGCGGGAAAAATGTCCCGGGAAACCAAGGAAGTCGACGAACTTTACGTGTGCCTCGAGCAAGCCTGCGACCGCCTGCGGCATCTCCTGAAGAGCCGCCATCCGGACCGCTACGTAACCACGCGCACCTGACTTCTTTTCGCCGCGGTCCAACTGAAGCTCTCCTCATCCGTCTTTTTCACAAGCGCTAATCACTCATCCTGAATCCCGCAGCATGGATGAACGCGAAATTGCTGTTCTGAGGGCCGGCTGCAGTGGCATGATCCGCCGCAACGTATGCCCCTGCCTTAGCGGCGGCGCGCTTCGCCTGCGCATCAGAAGCGAAAAACGAACCCCGTCGATAACCTCGCGCTGTGCTGAACCCCGCCGAATTGGTTCGTGATAATGTCATCGGCTTGAATAATTCGCCACGAAATCAGCGGCACAATGCGCATGTCGATCCCTCCTCCGATCGCCCCCGCGAAGGATGTGCTCTTGAGTCCGCCATCGGAAAGATGCCCTACGCCCGCCAATACGTGAAAGAAGGGGGAAATTCGCGTGGGAAAAGAAATTTGCGGCCCGACCATGAAATGCAGCGTCCGGGCATCCGGTTGGGAGGGCAATCCGAAATGACCGTCCACGTCCGCCGCGACGCCAAGCCAGTTTGTGAATTTGTATTGCCCGGTGATTTCCACCCCGCTGAGGTTTCTTGCCGGGGAAATGCCAAGCCGTTCGTAGCTGTAACCGCCAAACAAATCTATTCCCTGTGCCTTCGCCGAAATGGAAAAAACGAAGAACAGACCCAGAAAGATCAGCAGCCTTCGAGCCATGAAGAGCGCCTCCGGAAGTTGAGTTTGATGTTGAAATCGCGGCGTGGAGAGGTGGGTTCCGGCCGCGGATATTAGGCTGGTTAGCTACTCAGATGCCGAAAGTCGCCCAGCGGTCACTTTAAACTGAACAAGGGTGAGCAGAAAGATTACTGGAACTGGCGCCACGAACATTCCGATCATGACAATCATTAATCCCCGGGAACGCCATTCTCCCGATTGGCGACGCGTGTGACGCCATTCGGGAGAATGGCGTTCCCATGCGATTCTTCTTCGCCCCTGGAAAATCATCTCCGAAAGCGGTTCATCGTAGGCTGTGAAAACTGAAGCCTGCTAAAATGATTCAGTCGGCCGAACTGCTCATCCCTTGCAAAATTTGGGAAGGAGAGGAGCCAATCCGTGTCGCAAAACGCCCTGCTAAGGAGACTTGGCATTCGGCATCCGATCATCCAGGGTCCCCTGGGAGGTGGCCTCTCGACACCCGAGTTGGTTGCAGCGGTATCGAATGCAGGTGGGCTCGGCTCGCTGGGAGCCGCGTACCAAAAACCCGATGAAATCACTGCAGCCATCCGCCGAATCAAGTCATTGACCAGCAGGCCGTTCAACGTCAACCTTTTTGCCGGCGGCTATGGAACGAAGCCCGACCCGGATCCCGGCCCCATGCTGGATGTCCTTGCCGAAATCCACGAAGCCCTGGGCTTGCCGGCCCCTGTTTTGCCGCAAATTCCGCCGGACCCGTTTGAGGCGCAATTGGAGGCGGTCCTGGATGCGGGCGTTCCTATCTTCAGTTTCACATTCGGTATCCCGGGCACCGACGCGATGGCTCGTATCAAGGCGCGGCACATCACCATCCTGGGAACGGCCACGACCGTGAAGGAAGCTCAGATGCTGGCGGAGGCCGGCGTCGACGCCATCGTCGCTCAGGGGGCCGAGGCGGGCGCGCACCGCGGCACATTTGCGGGCTCCTTTGAGGAGTCCATGATTCCCACTCAGGATTTAGTGCGCGGCATACAAAGCCAAGTGCCGCTCCCGGTAATCGCTGCCGGCGGCATTATGGATGGCCGCGATCTCGCGAGCGTGCTTCGCTCAGGAGCCTCAGCGGCAGCCCTGGGCACCGCATTCCTGACGTGCCCCGAGTCTGGAGCGCCGGAGGCGCACAAGCAGGCGGTCCTGGCCGCAGGAAACGACACGACGGTCATTACTCGAGCATTTTCCGGGCGCCCGGCGCGAGGCCTTGCAAATACGTTCATCGATAAATTGAAAGGAAGAGAGGACATTATTCTGTCCTATCCGCGCCAGAACATTTTGACTCGCGTCATGCGAACTGCCGCTGCCAAGCTGGGCGAGAGCGGTTTCCTTTCGTTATGGGCGGGCCGGGGAGTCGCCCGGGCCCGCGCCCTTCCTGCCGAGGAGCTTGTCAGCCGCTTAATGGACGAATTGAATGCCGCCGCGGAAGAAAGTTCCATTAAAATTTAACAGGCGGGCCCACGATCCGGTCCGACTTGCCGCGCTGAAGTTTCGGACTGCGTAGCAGTGCGGACCGCTCCCAACCCAAGGCTCATCATCGAATTTGACTTTCTCTCGCTTCGCTGTAAGATGGAGGCAGTCCAATGGACTATAGAATTGAGATCGGCGCCTGCATCTGTTGTTGTTACAACAGCGCGCCGATGTGTGGGGAGATCGCGAGCTAAGAACTCGACAGATCGAAACGCAGGCAGCCCACCTCGGTGACCAACCCGACGGTGGGTTTTTTGTATCCGTACGTAACACTTTGGACCTTGCGGTGACGTCCATGGAGCGGAGCGATGTTGGACTGCTGTACAGTAAGTGAAGCGCACTTACCGCCTGGTTGGCAACGCGGGTACAGAGCAATGGAGGCAAACGTTAGATGAAGGTCTCGAACTCTCTCTGGTCCGAGCGGCTTGCCGGGAAGATTCCGGAACATCTGGCTCGTGAAATAGACATCTTTGAAACGGAAATTGCCCTGCGCAAGCAGGGCAAAATCGACGAGCGCCTGTTTGCCGAAACTCGGCTGCGGAGAGGAGTCTACGGCCAGCGGTATGACAATGGCCAAAGGCACAACGGCAAGACGGTTCAGTTGCTCGGCTATCCGTCGGGAGAACTGACCAAGGGCCCGCACACCATGTGGGACGCCCCGGGAATGCAGCGCATCAAGATCCCCGCGGGCGGGCTCAACGCGGACCAGCTCGAGACGCTGGCCGACCTCGCGGAGGAATACTCCGACGGCATCGCGCACGTGACCACGCGCCAGGATTTCCAGCTCCATTACGTACACATTGAGGATACACCTAGCGTGATGCGCCGCCTGGCCGCCGCCAACATCACCACGCGCGAAGCCTGCGGAAATTCCGTCCGCAACGTTACGGCCTGCCCCTACTCGGGCGTCTGCCCGGATGAAAAGTTCGACGTCACTCCTTACTCTCGCGCCCTGTCCAAATTTTTGCTGGGCCATCCCGATACTCAGAATTTCGGGCGGAAATTCAAGCACTCCTTCAGCGGCTGCGCTCAGCACGCCTGCGGCCTCGCCAGCATGCATGACATGGGCATGGTCGCCGTCACCCGGATCGAGGACGGAAAAGAGAAGCGCGGCTTTGAAGTTTCCGTCGGAGGCGGTCTTGGCGCCGTCCCCTATCAAGCCAAGCTGTTCGATAGGTTTGTTCCGCCGGAGGAATTGCTGCCGCTCGCGCAGGCCATCTCCCGCGTGTTCGCGCGCCTGGGCGAGAAGAAAAATCGCAGCCGCGCACGCATCAAATTCCTGGTGCAGGATCTGGGCATCGAAAAATTCAAGGAATTGGTGTTGGAAGAAAGAAAAGTTCTCCCCCAGGACCCGAGATGGACGGAGTTCATTGAGGACGCCGAAAAATTCCAGGAGTCTCCTCTGCGCCCAGGCGGCCAGGCGCCCCTGCTGGGCACGGAATCATTCCAGCGCTGGCTGAAGACCAACACCCGTCCGCAAAAACAAAAAGGCTACACGGTAGTCACCATCGCGCTTCCTCTGGGGGACATTACTTCTTTCCAGTTGCGATCCCTGGCGGACATCGCGCGCCGTTTTACGAAAGAAACCATCCGCTCAACGGTCGAGCAAAACATCGTTCTTCGCTGGATCAGCCAGAGCGATCTGGCCGAATTGCATAAGGCCCTGGAAGCCGCGGGACTCGCCGATCCCGGCGCGGGAAGCATCGTGGACATTACCGCCTGCCCGGGGACGGACACTTGCAAGCTGGGCATTTCCTCTTCACGCGGACTGGCGGCGGAGCTGCGCAAGAGACTGGCCCAGAAAAATTTTCAATTGGACGATTCCGTCGTAAAACTCCACATCAAAATCAGCGGCTGCTTCAACAGTTGCGGACAACACCATGTGGCCGATCTGGGCTTTTACGGCGTCAGCCGCAAAATGGCGGGTTACGCCGTGCCGCACTTCCAAGTCGTTCTGGGCGGGGAATGGGAACACAACGGAGCCTCCTACGGCCTCCCGGTGATCGCCATCCCTTCCAAACATATTCCCGAAGTCGTGTCTCGCCTGACGGACCGCTACGCGGCCAATCGCAAAGATGGCGAGAGCTTCAAGGACTTCATCGCGCGAACCGGCAAAATCGAGCTGAAGAAGATGCTCGAAGACCTTGCCCGTCCGCCCGCCGATTCCTCGGACCGCTCGTTCTTCCAGGATTGGGGCGATCCCAGGGAATACACTTTGTCCGACTTGGGCGTCGGCGAATGCGCGGGAGAAGTGGTGTCTTCGGTCGAATTTGATCTCGCCGCCGCTGAAAGGGAATTGTTCGAGGCCCAGGTGGCCATGGAAGCCGGCCAAATTCAGCAGGCGGGGCAGACGGCCTACCGGTCCATGGTGCGCGCCGCGAAAGCCCTGGTGAAGATCGAGTCATCCAACATCGCGGACGATCCGGCGCTGATCGTCAAGGAATTTCGCGCGCGTTTCTACGACACCCAGAAATTCTTCGATCCATTCGCCGGCGGCAAATTCGCCCACTACCTCTTCAGCGCCCATGAAAAATCAGGCGAGCCCTACACACAGGACTCGACCCGCTATTTGATCGATGAGGCGCAGCTTTTTATTGACGCCGCGCACAGCTGCTACAATCGAATCTCGGCTCCGGTGCTCGCGTGAACCACGGCCGAGTGCGTTAACCTTACAAGGATCCCTGCGCATGCAACTTCAGCACGTGAATGTGAAACTCCTCATACAGAATCCCGAGGATGCCAATCTCGAGCCGCTGATCCCTGTCTTTCACGGTTGGATTGAAAGTCAAAACGGCGATGAGCTGTTGATCGACGTTGCCGATTACACCCACGTTCCCGCAGGGCCGGGAATCGTCCTGATTGGACACGAGGGAAACTACAGCGTCGACAACGCCGGCAATCGCCTGGGCGTTCGCTACAACCGCAAGGCCATTCTCGACGGCAGCAATCAAGACCGCTTGATCCAGGCCACCCGCGCGGCGCTGACCGCGTGCAGCCGTCTGGAAGCGGAACCTCGCCTCGGCGGGAAATTCCGCTTTAACGGGCAGGACATCGAAATCTTCATCAATGACCGCCTGGTCGCTCCCAATAACGCTGCGACGCGCGAAGCATTTGACGCCGACTTCCAACTCTTTTCCCGGAAACTTTTTCGGGCCAACGATTTTTCTATTTCTTACGGCACGGACCCGCGCAGTCTGTTCACGACCTTTGTGAAGGCCTCTCGGCCCACGCCTGTCGCGGAATTGCTGGAAGCGCTCGTTTAAATTGCGATCGAATCTTCGTGCAGGAAGGGACGTCAATGGGAAAATTGATTCAAACCTCGAAAGTGAAAATTTCCAAAGAACCCGGCAAAAGCAAAATCAAGCGCGCCGAAATCGAAGGCTTCCCCGGTGCCCTGCGCATGGGGATTCACGGCGGCATCGCCCGGTACTTCAAGTTGTCTCCGGATGAACCGATGGCCTCCACGCTCGATTACATCGTCGCCGCGGTGGGAGGCTGCATGACCGGAACCGTGGCCGGAGCCCTCGAGGCGCGCGGCGTGAGCGCAAATCCCGACAAACTTCATGTCGAGGCCGAGGGGCGCATCGAAGACGTCGACGGCAAAATGATTCTGACGGGCATCAAGCTGCGCTACCGTTTAAAAGTGCCCAAGGAAAAGCGCGCCACGGTCGAGCGCGCGCTGGAACATCACGAAGGACTTTGCGCGGCGTCGGAAAGCGTGCGGCGTGGCATTACTGTGGAGTGGGAAAGTGAAATTGTCGAAGAGTCCGATGCGGAAGCCGGCCACACCGCTGGTGCTGCAACAGCTGTGCGTGGTTCGGATTAGTTTTACGAATCGTGCGAACGAACCTGGACAGCCTCGCTCCATCCGCCCCAAAATGCCAAGTTCATCTCATATTCACTGCGCCGGCGAGAAGTAATGTTGCGACGCCGGCTCGCGCTCTCCGTGCTTCTCGTCGCGTTTGTATCGAGCTTTTTCGTCTACGCGCGTCGACCAGGAGACTTCGCCGTTTACGCCAGTGAAGGCCGTGCATTCCTCGGCGGGCGAGATCTCTACCCCTCTGTCCCCGGGGGTCTAAACACTATGCCGCCATTCTTCAGCCTTCTTGCCGTCCCGCTCGGGCTGCTCGATGGGGCGTCGCCATACCTGGCGCGCATTGTTTGGATCGCTCTGACTTGGGCTTCGATTGTTTGGGCTCTCGACCTGATCGCCCGGTTGATTTACGGCAAGCGCCTGCGGCTTGCGCAAGACGAATCGTCTCTGGAGATCACTTCGCCTGAGCTGCTCGTGCCTTTCCTTCTAACACTTCCTTTCATCGTAAGTAACTTCGAACTGCTTCAGGTCAATATGATTCTCTTTACCTTGGCGCTTTGGGGGCTTTTTTTGCAAGCGAAGGGCCAGGAGGTCCCGGGGGGCATTGCCATCGCCGCAGCGGCTGCAATGAAGGTAATGGCCATCGCCTTCCTCCCTTACTTGTTGTACCGGAAACGATGTCGCGCCGCTTTCTGGACGGCGACGGCCACTCTGCTTTTTTCCTTCAGCCCCGCGCTCATTCTCGGTTGGGCGAAGTTTTGGAAGAACGTCGCAATGTGGCCTGCTGCCCTTTGCGCAAGCTGGGGCGCCGGAAACGCGCAGCAATCCGTCTATTCCATGTGGGATCGCATTTGGGGATACGGCTACATTCCATTCACAGTTCCTGGAACATTCATATTGCCATTGAGCGAAGCTCAAGGCGCGAAGCTGGCTTGGGAGATTTCGTGTGCTGCCGTGGCCGTCCTGGGCGCGGTCGCATTTCGCGGAGCGCCGCGCCCAGATGGCCGATGGGCGCAGGTCGAGTGGGCTGCGGTCTTCGTTGCTTCGACAATCTTAAGCCCGGTGGCGCGCAATCCGTATTTTGTCGTTTTGTTATTGCCCTATGCGCTGCTTTATGCCGCGTGGCGTTCGAACGACCTCGATTCGCGCTTGAGGCGAGTGCTGCGTGATGTCATGTTCGTTTCCTTTGCCCTGAGCATTCCAACCATGCAGGATTTGATTGGGAGATCCCTGGCCATCCGCCTGGAAATGGGTTCCATCGTGACCTACGGCTCGTTGATCATGCTCGGCGGCCTTCTTTGGTATCGCAGCCGCGCGCCCCGGGAAGCGACGTAGCGCCGGCGTCTTACCGGCGATTTTTTTAAAATCTCAGCAGGCCGAAAAACGCCGGCGAGACGCCGGCGCCACGAAAACCTGCGTTCATTTTTCAGTCAGGGTTTACGTCTCTCCGCGATCCGGTGCGCGGTTTGAAATGCGGACAGGCGGACTTTACTTTTTCTCTGCGATGTCAATGGCGCCGCGAGTCGTTTCCCAATCCAATTTCATCGTGCAACTGGTTCCCGCTTGATCGAAAGAAATCGTGAAGTTTTCGAGCAGCGCGGAGAGCTTCGCAACTTTCATTTCCACCCGGGCGAAGTCATATTGCTCGCCTGGATACGGGATCCCAAATTCGCCTGTTTGCTTGCTGATGATCAAGGTCCACTGGGCGGGCGCGGGCAGGATGAAAATCGTGTACTTGCCTGCGGGAACATTCTTTCCGCCCACGATTACATCCGCGTTTGGGACAAATGAAGTTGCGTCGTCCGCTCCCGCGCGCCACACTTCTCCGAACGGGACCAGGCCGCCGAAGATCTTACGCCCGCGCATGCGAGGGCTGGAATAGTTCACCGTAATCGTCTTGCCATCCGCAAATTTGCATGCGGCCCTGGGAGGAGGGCTGGCAACTTGTGCTCCAACTGGAATTGCCCCGGCAGCAAATGCAGCGAGAAATATGCCGGAAAACAAATTGAGTCTCCGCATGATGATCAACCCTTCGCGATCTCCCATGATTTTAGTGTTAGTGAATGATAGGTCATCCAGGGCCAATTTTTACCATCTACACTCTATAATTTATTTTGATGCGGGCGCGAAAGATTGTTGAAATTCTCGGCAGGATGTATATGATGTGCCGTTCGGGCTATCGAGATTGATTTCGTCGGGCGGGAACGCCTTAGATTGAGAATTCGGCCTGCGGCAAACAGGCCCGCAAGAACCCTGGAGCGGAAACGATGCTGAGTAGACGATTGGAACGCGGTTCCACCTCTGTTGCCCTGGCGTTCGTTGTGTTTCTGGTACTCATGACTGTGGTCACCGTTTACATCTTCTGGGCGAAAACGTGGTGGTTTCCCCCGGCCATCAACGACATCGGCAATGAAATCGATGCGCAATTCATGCGCACCCTCCTGATTACAGGAATCGTATTTGTGGCGGCGCAGCTTGGCCTGGCTTACGCCATTTTCAAATTTCGCGATCAGGGGCAGAAGGCCGCCTCCTTTGAAGGCAACAACACGATGGAAATTGTCTGGACGGTTGCCACGATCGTGTTGTTCGTCGGCCTCGGCTTGTACGCCCGGAACGCCTGGGCGGAAGTGCACTTCACCGACGCCGCGCCGGGCGCGCTGCAAATCGAAGTCACCGGGCAGCAATTCGTCTGGAATTTCCGCTACGCCGGACCGGACAGAAAATTTGGCCGCGTGAAGCCGGAGCTGGTCAGCGCATCCACCGGCAATCCGCTGGGACTCGATTCAACCGACCCGGCGTCGAAGGACGACATTGTTTCCCCGGTGATCGTCGTTCCGTCGGGACGCGAAGTCGAGCTGACGATCCGGTCTCAGGACGTTACGCATAGCTTCTTCGTGCGCGAACTCCGGCTGAAGCAAGACGCTGTGCCCGGCATGGAAATTCACATGCACTTCACCGCGAATGATCCCGGCGATTATGAAATTGTTTGCGCACAGCTCTGCGGCCTGGGACATTATCGAATGCACAGCATTCTCACCGTGATGTCTGAGGCGGATTTCGAGAAGTGGATGAAGGATCAGGCAGCGGCCAACCAGTAAAAAATTGCACGGGTTCGCCCGCTAGTTTGGCCGGGCGAGATGAACGACTCTGAGGAGAGGCCTCATGGTGACTCACGAAAACGGCGGCGGTCACGGGCAACATCAACCTCCGTCCGGTTTCATTCGGAAGTATGTTTTCAGCATCGATCACAAAGTGATCGGTATTCAATACTTGACCCTGGCCTTGTTCTCTGTGTTCCTGGGCATGGGATTGTCTCTCTTGATGCGCTTGCATCTGGCCTGGCCGAATTCTCATTGGTTTTTCTTCAAGGGCGGCCTGATGACGCCGGAGCAATATCTGGCGCTGGTGACCATGCATGGAACGATCATGATCTTCATGGTGCTGACCACGGCGCCGCAATCGGGTTACGGCAACTACTTCCTCCCCATTCAGATCGGGGCTGCCGACATGGCTTTCCCGGTCCTCAATATGCTGTCGTTTTGGACCACGTTTTTGTCGCTGATGGTGATGGTCGCCGCATTTTTTGTGGCTGGTGGAGCCCCCATCGGCGGCTGGACCTCGTATCCGACGTTGAGCGCCCTGGGAGAAATTACCGGTCCCGGACAAGGCGCGGGCGAGACGCTGTGGATCGTCGGGCTGGCCATCTTTTGTGCCGCGTCGCTGATGGGCGCACTGAATTTCATCACCACGCTCATTGATCTTCGCGCGAAGGGAATGACCCTTGGACGCCTTCCCCTTACTTGCTGGACCTGGCTCGTGACCGCCATCCTTGGCCTGCTCGCGTTCGGCGTCCTTCTGGCTGCGTGCATCTTGCTGTTGCTGGACCGCATTGCCGGCACCAGCTTTTTCGTTCCCGGTGGCCTGGTGATCACCGACCAGGTAATCACCTGGCACAAAGGCGGTTCCCCATTATTGTGGCAGCACTTGTTCTGGTTCTTCGGCCATCCGGAGGTGTACATCGCAATTCTGCCGGGTATGGGCGTGACCTCACATCTGCTCTCCACGTTTGCGCGCAAGCCGGTGTTCGGATACCGCGCCATGGTCGGAGCCGTGTGCGGCATTGGATTCCTCGGCTTCTGCGTGTGGGGCCACCACATGTTTGTGAGCGGGATGAGCCCGTACTCGGCGTTCGCGTTTTCCATCCTCACCATGACGATTGGAGTACCTTCGGCGATCAAGACATTCAATTGGCTGGGAACGCTGTGGGGCGGCAAAATCCAATTCAACTGCGCGATGCTGTTTGCCCTTGGGTTTGTTTCGCTGTTCGTGAGCGGCGGACTTTCGGGACTGTTCCTGGCGCAACCGTCTTTGGATCTTTACCTGCACGATACCTATTTCGTTATCGCGCACTTTCATTTGATCATGGGAGTTGCGGCGATTTTCGGGATGTTCGGCGGCGCTTATTTCTGGTTCCCGAAAATGTTCGGGCGATTCCTGAACGAAGGGCTCGGCAAAGTGCACTTCTGGCTTACGTTTATCGGCGTGTATTGCATTTTCATGCCGATGCATTTCCTGGGGTTGGCCGGACACCCGCGGCGCTATTTCGACTCCAGCGCGGTGACGTTCCTGCAGAAACTGCAACCGGTCCATGTGTTTATCACCATTGGGGCGATCATTACGATCTCGGCGCAGCTCCTCTTTCTGTACAACGTCATCTGGAGCCTGATAGCCGGGAAAGAAGCGAAGGAAGAGAATCCGTGGCACGCCACGACGCTGGAGTGGTCCATCCCTTCACCTCCGCCACATGATAATTTTGGCGGCCTGGAGCCGGTCGTGTATCACGGTCCATACGAGTTCAGTGTGCCCGGCGCGTCGGATGATTTCATTCCGCAGCATCTCGCGCCGAATTTGGTTCGCAAAGCCTAGCCCTCACGGGGGGCAAGCCATGCCGGGAACGATTGTTGATGATGTCGAGCTAATAGACGCCGGTCACGGCGGCGGAACTCCTCCGCCCGCGGGTGGCGACGACGATGGAGATTCTTCCGGGTCGCGGCGGCCCGTACCGCGGCGCGCCTATTTCACCGCGCTTCAACTGGGCCTCGCGGGCATCGTGATGTTTTTCATGGCGCTGGCGAGCTCCTACATCGTTCGAAAAGGCCTGGGCATGGACTGGCAGACCACGCCGCTGCCCCGGGTACTTTGGTTCAATACAGCGATACTGCTCGCAAGTAGCGCCACCATTATCGTGGCGCGTAAAAAGCTGGAGGGCGGCGAGCGGGAAGCGTTCCGCTCCTGGTGGTGGGTGACCACCGGGCTCGGATTGCTTTTCCTGGCCGGGCAGATTATTGCCTGGCGCCAACTCGCCGCCGCGGGTATGTTGCTGGCCACCAATCCCAGTAGCAGCTTTTTCTATCTCTTGACTGCCGCTCACGGCGCGCACCTCGGCGGCGGAATTTTGGCCTTGTTTTACGTCACGTTCCGGCCGTGGAGCCGTTCGCGGATCACGCAGTCGACTGCGGCGGAGCTGACGTCGATTTACTGGCACTTCATGGATGGGCTCTGGATTTTCCTGTTCGCACTTCTAACTCTGGGACGGTGAATCGTGCATGACGTAAAAACCGAGGCGGTGGTGGATTCGGCTTGGTCCGGTGGCAAGTCTCCCTTCGCGATTGGTTCAAAGAAATTGGGGATGTGGCTGTTCATCGTCTCCGATACGCTTACCTTTTCGGCGCTGCTCATCACGTACAGCTATTCGCGGCTCACCAATCCCGATTGGCCGCGGCCGTTTCCCATTAACCCAGCCATTATTTTCTCGACGACCATGACGGTGGTGCTGCTGGCCAGTTCACTGACCATGGTCATGGCCGTGATGGCGTCGCAGCGCAACGACCGCAAGAAGACGGTACTGTGGATGGTCGCCACCATGGCGGGTGGACTGCTCTTTACCGGGCTGCACCTGACCGAGTGGATGAACATGATTTATAAAGAGCACTTCACCATTACCAGTAACCCGGAAGGCACGCCTCTCTTCGGCGCCGTGTTCTTCGGGATCACCGGACTGCACATGACGCACGTGATGATCGGCGTGATTTATCTGGGGATTGTGGCGGTCGGCTACGGGCGAGGCAAGTTCTCGGCTGAAGATGTCGAAGTGAACGGTTTGTACTGGCATTTTGTCGACCTGGTCTGGATGTTCGTGTTTCCCCTGATCTACTTGATGTCGGTGAAATACTAACCTTGGCGATTCGGGAGAAAGCAATTCTATGAGCTCAGAAGCGCATGCTGTGGAAGCACACGCGGGTGCCAGCGTCGGCACGAACATTGCGATTTGGATTGGCCTGGTTGCGATCACCGGACTGGAGGTCTTTCTTGCGTATGAGGAATTGCAGCCTTCGGTGATGTTGAGCATTCTGGTCGTTCTGTCCGTGGTTAAAGCCGCCATGATCATGTCGTTTTTCATGCACTTGAAATATGAAAAACTTGGCCTGGTGTTGTTGCTGATTCCGGCGACGATTTTCTGCCTGTGCATGATGTTCATTTTTTTCTTCCCGGACGCCTTCCGGTTGCTTCAAATGAGGCCGCATTGAGGTAAAATAGTGGAGCGGTCGGAAAGCTATTGGAGGGGATGAGGATGCGATTCAAATTTGTTCTAGCGGCATTGACGGCGATTCTGGCTTCGGCGCAAGGCGCCTTCGCGCAGGGCTGCGCCCTCTGCTACGCGTCAGCCTCTGCGTTGGGCGCATCCGGCCAGCGCTCGCTCGATTGGGGAATTCTGGCGTTACTGACTCCCGCGCTTGTTTTATTTCTTAGCGTGATGTTCCTGCTCTACCGCCGCGCAGTTTCCGCAACCGCGTAGGTCCCTGATCTTACCTTCCGCGTCAGGTATTGCACATTGAGCGTTCCATCTTTTAGTCCACATTTTCAACTTCGTAGTCGAAAGACAAATTCCAATTTGTTCGATGCACGAAGGAACGCAGGTTTTGGTGGCGCCGGCGTCTCGCCGGCGATTTTTTGCAAGTGTGAATAAAAGAAAAAAACGCCGGCGAAACGCCGGCGCCACGAAAGCCATTACCCCGTTAATGAGGCTCGAACTGTCTGAACTCCGATTGAGATATCCGGGTTGGTTTATTTAACTTGGAGCGCCGCGTTGCGGACTTCCTGCGCGACGCGCTCGATTTGCTCGCGCGTAAGTTCGGGGTAAAGAGGAATAGAAAGCACTTCGCGCGCGGCGCGTTCACTCACACGCAAATCCCCGGGCTTTCCTCCGAGCAAGGCGTAGAGCGGCTGCAAGTGCAGCGGCACCGGATAGTAGACAGTGCTGGCGACGCCGCGTTCCTTTAAGCGCTGCTGCACGAGATCGCTGCGCGTTTCATCCCCCCGGTCCTTCGCTTTGCCGGAGCCCCCGACGCGCCCCTCCACGCGAATCGTATAAAGGTAGTAGACATGCTCTCTCCCAGGCGGAACGCGTGGCGGAATTATCCCAGGCAAATCCTTCAGCAAAGAATCGTACAGCCGGGCGTGCGCCTGCCGTACGCCCGTCCAATCCGCCAGATGGCGCAATTTCACGCGCAGGATCGCGGCCTGCAATTCATCCAGGCGGCTGTTCCAGCCGCGCTCGGTGCTGAGGTATTGGCCTGTCTGCCCGTGATTGCGCAGCGAGCTCAGACGTGCGGCCAGCTTTTCATCGCTCGTGATGATCATCCCCGCATCGCCGTACGCGCCCAGATTCTTGCTGGGATAAAAACTCAGGCAACCGAGGCGCCCCATCGAGCCTGTCTTCCGGCCCTTGTAAGTTGCGCCGAAGGATTGCGCGTTGTCTTCGATGACGGAAATGCCGTGCTTTTCAGCGATCGCGAGAATTGGGTCCATATCCGCCGCCAGGCCGAACAGATGGACAACGACAAACGCGCGCGTGCGCGGCGTGATCAGCGCTTCCAATTGGTCAGGGTCGAGATTGAACGTTGCAGGCTCGATGTCCGCAAACACGGGACGAGCGCCAAGCGCGCTGACGGCGCTGCCCGTGGCGATGAACGTAAACGCCGGGACGATCACTTCATCTCCGGCTTTCACGCCGCAAGCATGAAGCCCAAGCTCCAGCGCCTCCGTCCCTGAGGCGACTCCAACACCATGGCGCGCCCCGCAGGCCTCCGCAATCTCCCGCTCCAGCGCGTCGCCTTGCGGCCCGAGCACAAACTGCTGTGCCGTCAGCACCGCCTCGATGGCGGCGCGAATTTCGGACGCAATGGTTTCGAACTGCGCTCGCAGGTCCAGCATCGGAATCATTTCCATGGACGGGCGCGGCGGCGCGGTCATGGTGGATTCGAATGGTCCCGGGAGGTGGGCGAAAGGTTCAAGGCGGGAATATGGTATCACGCACTGCGTGTGCGCGGGTCATTTGGACAGGTGCCCGGGAATCGCGCACGTATCGGTCTCACAGCGCGCGGGAGCTCCCGGAAGGCTGTAACGGTGCCGGGCGATAAATGCGTACAGGGAGGGCCCCATCCAGCGCATTGGGGGCATACTGGTGAGGCGTCCCAGCCAGGCAAGCTTCGGTAGCACGCAGAGCAAGGCCAGCCATGCCGCGAACCCCTTGAGCCACGCGCCCTGCGGCGTTCGAACGTGCATTTCGTTGTCGAGCTCGCTGCGCGGAAAAGGGGCCTGCGCTGCCACTTCGGGATCGTTGTAGTTCAGGAATCGCAGCCGCGAGCCGGAATCGTACGGCTCGATCTTCGCCTGGGTCCACCGGCAGAACGAGCAGGATCCGTCAATGAAGATGTCGTAAGTCGTGTTCTGAAGCATCGCGTGACCCGCCGGACTCCTCAATTATGACAGCCGCGAGGCAAGAGGTCACACACCCTCATGCGGTGGGAGTGATTCAGTTTGGTCCTTGATGGAGGATGCGGCTGCCCGCCCAAAGGACGTGCGGCCTCTGCAAAATCGACTGGCAAAATGCCAGCGGCGTGAATCTACCGCAGCCGCCCCGGAGGATCGGCCGAAGGAGGAATGTGGGGAGTCGCTGACGGCGACCCCGAGCTTGCGGAGACCTTGGAGGGCGCTGGTTGCGGCAGGCCGATCCCGGCGTTCATTTCCAGGTGCTCCTTGGCGCAGCGAGGACAATATGACTTCCCCGTGTCCTCGTCGCGCAGGCTGGCCAGTTCATAGCAGCCATGGATGCAGTCGCAATATCCAGTTGTAGAAGCCGTTTTAATCGGCACCAGAGCCATTGTATTTGTCCTTTTCTGCAGGATACTACAGGCGCCGCGCGATTTGCGCAAGCCTCTGCGGCCAAATTCCAGCCGGGCGCAATGCTCCTCAAGCGGGCTTTAATTGGGAAAGGCGGTACGGCGTGCCGATGTTTTCCCGCAACTCGGTCCACAGCGACGCCGGCATCTTGATAAACACCTCGACCACCTTGGGATCGAACTGCGTTCCCGAACATCGCTGGATTTCCTCTTCCGCGTGCCGGATCGACAAGGCCTTGCGATATGGCCGGTCGGAAATCATCGCGTCCAGCGCATCGGCGACCGCGAAAATCCTGGCGCCGAGGGGAATCTCTTCTCCGCGCAAACCACGGGGATACCCGCTGCCGTCGAAGTACTCCTGGTGGGAAAGCACAATCTCCGCCGCTTCGCGAAGGAAGGGAATTCGCGTCACCATGTTGTATCCGATTTCGCAGTGCGTGCGCATGATGTCACGTTCTTCCGGCGTGAGCGGGCCGGGCTTGCGCAAGATCATGTCCGGAATGGCCATTTTCCCAATGTCATGAAGAAAGGCGGCCCGGGCGATTTGCGGGAGCAGCGCCGCTTCCACTCCCATGGCCTTGGCAATGGCAATGGTGAAGGCCGTCACGCGCTTGCAGTGGCCTTCGGTTTCGGCATCCTTCAAATCCAACGCCCCGCCGAGGGCCTCCAGCGTGTCGTCATAGGACTGCTCCAGCTGTTCGAGAGCGCCCTGCAGTTGTGCGGTCCGCTCTTCGACCAGCCTTTCCAGATTGCGCTGATAGTCCCTTTTTTCGAGCACCAGCTGACGGTGCCCGAGCGCCCGCTGCACGCCGATATAAAGCTGGTCTTTTTCGAAGGGTTTCAGGATGTAGTCATAGGCGCCTTGCCGGATGGCTTCCAGCGCTATGGAAATTTCACTATTCGCCGTGACCATGATGATGGGGATGTCCGGCTCGGTCTTGTGCAGCCATTCGACTAATTTCATGCCGTCCATTTCCGGCATGACCATGTCGCTCAAGACTAGGTCCACGCTATGTTTTCTCAGGTAATTCTGTGCCAGGATCCCGTTGCTGGCCGTAACACACTCGTGCCCCTGAGCAACCAGGAGGGTCGAAACGACCTCCCGAATCGCCTCTTCGTCGTCCACGATCAATATTTTAGTCTGGGGCACTCAAATCCTCAAAGAAGGCCATTATACGGCAGAGTTGGTCCCCGCAAAGACCCAAGTGACGAATTAAAACTTGACGTGCTAAGTTCGTAACGGGTGATCTTGCCGCAGATTGATTGCACGATTCGACAACAAGTCCATTGAGGCCAAGTTAGGCCGCGTAAATGACTCCCCGAGTCAGGAATCTACGCTACCGAGACTGTTTCAGTTGAGGGGGAATCCGGGAGGGCTGTTTCCCTAGGCGCCGATTCTCCCGGCAACCTGGCCCGCCGATAACGCGCTGATTTCCGTCATGGCCGTATCCAGGCGCATGGCCAGTCTTCCCACCAGACCCGTCAGATCTTCCAGTTGTTGGAGTGGCAAGTTCCCGGTGGACAGGCGCAACCAGACTAGAGCGTAAAGAAATTGAAATTTCAGCCCCAGAATGAAACGTTCCGTTTCTTGCTTGTGGCTGACTTCCGGAGACAACGCCGCAATGATCCGGCCCAATCTCGCGAGGTTTGAGAAGTCTTCGTGCAGTCCCTTGAGGAAGCGCCGGGCCACCGCGCGCCGGTCGCGCAGCGCCTGTTTGGCCACCTGGGGCGGCGCATTTTCCACAATGTATTTGGCGTCCGCCGCGGAAAGGGCCTGGCGAATCTGGCGAAAATAAGCGTAGTGCCTGGCGCTGGGGAGCGCATCATTCAAATTGGAATGGAATGACGCGATGTCGGCTCTTGACTTTTTATGTCTGGGAATCAGGAGCCACAGGAGTACCCCGGAGAGGACTATCGCAAGAAGAATGACCATGTTCAGCTCGTTCATGGCTTCAGCAACTCCACCAGCCGGTCGTTAAAGGTGGCGAGACGCATGTTGATGGCCGGCGACATTTCCCGATAGACCTCAACCGGCAGCAGCACAGGGCTTTCCGATGGCGCAGGCAACGGTTTGCGGAGCGCGAAGCACCAGATCCCCATTGAAAACATAAACGAGAGAAGGTGTACCGTACTCCAGATATCATTCACCCGCATAATTTGTGGTCTCAAAGCGGGCCAGAGAGACTTTTGGCTGGTTAAGAACCAGGAGAACAGGGATCCCGTGTAAAGGTTCCGAAGGATGACGTTCCCAATGACGTCGACGGCGCAGATGAAGCATATACCGGCAGCGATCGCCCTTTGCAGGGGTTCAAGTGCGAGCCCATAGTAATTTCGGATGAGCAACAGAACGGCAAGAATAGCAATCGAAGCAAGCGCGAGATCGCGATCGAGAGTCGTGCCGTAGATTGCAACTCGATTGGGCTGTCCCCAAGCGTCCGACGCCGCACGAGCCAAGAGGAGGATCGACAAGACCATGAGTACGCGCCAAACGAGCGCCCAAATGCCTCGATAACCACGGAGCCCAAAGCGGCACAATTCAGCGATCGCTAAGCTACGCGCAACCGCACTCAAGAGGATCGTACCCCAATAAACATAGTACGAAGTCAGGGAACTAAATCCGAAAAATTCATACGTGAACAAAAGACCAATCCCGCAGCTTAAAAGCACGCACGCATAGACTGCGAAAAGCGGAAGGATCCTCTTCACGTTTCGGGTAAAGACAAAACTACAAACTACAATCTCAAATGAGATCGTGGACCAAGAGAGAAAGCTCTCAAGATGATTCATAAGTCCAGACCGAGCGCTCTCATTATACTACAGAGTGTGAATTCACTCGCCGGATAACATTCCCGAGTGAACCTGCTCGGCCCGGACCACAATCACCTAGTGGCCGCCGCCACCTGGCGGGGTTGGGCCGCTGCCCTGATAGTGCCCGCCGCCACCTGGCGGGGTCGGCCCGCTGCCCTGATAGTGGCCGCCGCCACCTGGGGGGGTTGGACCGCTGCCTTGGCGCAAAACGGAATGATCAACCGATGCAGCATTGACTTGCCCAATAACGGGGAGTAGCATTGTCAATGTAAGAACTGCTACAAACGATGCGGTGATAATTTTTTTCACGGTGGATGACCCTCCAGAGTCGCCACATAGATACACGCAAGGTTCGACGTGAACATGGATTCAGACTAAAAAGTTCAGAAATCAGAACAGGTAAATTTATGGAGTCATTGGAGCGTTTTCAGCAAAGTCGCGCAGTCGTCGAGGATTTTTCCTCTCGAACGCTGGCGGTCATCTCCAGCGATTTTGGACGGCTCTATTACGTCAGCTCATTGAAGGACTCGAACTCGGGCCGGTACGAGCACGACGGCCTCACGAGCCTGTATCCCGAGAACGCGGTCCAGGCGGCGCTTTCACACTGCCACGAAGAGCTGTTTTCCAGGATTCTGGAAACGCCATTGAGAGAGCAAGAGGGCGATTTACGCGCCTGCTTTGACTCGGCGGGCGACAGGTTTTGGGACGCTGTGGAAAATTGGCATGAGAATACGTGTTTTCGGGGGATGTGCCCGGAGGGCATGCCGGATTATCTCGACGATCTGTTTTGTTCAAACATGAAAGCCCTTTTAGCCATTTTTTCTTCCAAAAAGCCTAACTAGGACCCAATCGCATCGCCACTCCCACCACTTGGCCGACGATTTCGGCCTCCTCGGGGCAACGGTAAACCTCTGGCGCGCAAGAAGATAAAGGGTGAGGAACGAGGATTACGTTCCCGTTTTCCCTCTGGCACCAACAGCATCGAAATTGCCCATGGAGCTCAATGAAGTAGACGGGGCGCTCATACTCATTGGTCCAGCCGGAATTCTGGACCTGCCGCAGTTTGGGATCCACCAGCACCAAGCTCCCAGGGCGCAGCAGCGGATTCATTCTCTTATCATCCGCTCCCACATACCCATACAGGTATCTTGAGGGCTGGTGGAAGAAGGTCCCTTCCAGATCTCCCCAGCGCTCGACCATGCGCGTAAGAAATTCGGTGCGCCGCGGGTCGAAAGCCGGATCAAAGCGAATGGGAAGGCGCAATTTGGCAGGCGGCGCGGCCAGATGCGTTTTCGGAGCGCTCAGTTGATTGGCGTCGGAGAAATGGCCCTCAAAGGGGACGGCATACCACTCGCAAACCTCTTTGGGGTCCAGGTGGTAGATCACTGCGAGGGCGTAAAGCTTGTAGAGACTGGGAGTTACGTCGCGATTCTCAATGTCTGCCAAGCGGCTCAAATGAACGATGAATTCCGGACGCCCGCGCTGGCAGGCCAATTCATAACTCGCTCGCTCCACGTCTCGATAGGTCAAGCCGAGACGTTCGCGGGACCTGCGCAGCCTGGTGCCGGGCTGCATGTCAGGCGCGGGAAAGTCTCCTGGGTGGCTCAGACTACGAATCGCCATGAAAAAACTACCTTTCTGTTATGTTTCCAGAACAAACGCTACAACGTCAGTGAGTCTCCTGGCGCGCGAAAAAAATCGCGCGTCGCTTGCTTCTTTGCCAAAAGGCAAGGAGAGAGCCGGAACTTCCCTCCACTGGAAATTGATCGCCGGGCAATCGGGATCTTATCTGAAAATACTGAATCAGGTCTCGCGTTCGTGCACTCATGCACGATGAGAATAATAAATGGCAATTCGTAAAGAAGCGAATCAGACCTGGACGCGACGCCCCCCGGTTGTTGCGCCCCAAGCATTGAGTGTATTAGAGTCGAGGCCCAAATGAACTCTATTTTTTCTAGCTCCAGAGGAAATCTTCCGGCGGCTCGGAATTCAATGGTCTTGGCCGCGGTACTCGCCACTTTTGTCATTGCCGGTGCCGCCCCGTTTGCCGCATGGATGCGAGCGCAGACCGGCAGCGACGCTACCGCGGAATTTAAGCGAATATCCGAGGACCTTTCCGCAGCCAGGCTTGGCGGCGGCGAAGAAAATAATGCGGAGATGGAAAAAGCACTCGCCTATCTGGACTCCATCGCCATTTCTGTTTTGAATCTCCCTGCGGGTCCGAACCTGGAAGGAGCGAATCGTAGCCTGGCGGGGCTCGCGTCGCACACCCCTCCGGTAGGGGAGAATTACCGTCTGGTGAAACTGGGAGGCGCTCCCGCGGCCTATGCCATGGTGATCAATTTCGGTCTCGGCGGACCGGCAGCTGTGCGGATCTATGCGGCCCCCGCGGGGCACTACGGCTTGGCCGCGAGCATCGATCATATTGTGCAAAAGGATTTTTTCGACAGCGACCTGGAACTCGTGCCCGTCTCGAACGCCGAGCCCGTATTCGTCACAATTTCCGGCCGGACCGATGATTTATCGACGGGCCTGTTTTCGGCATGGCGGTTTGATGGGCATGGCGTGGCCGCACTCTGGAGTTCGGATTTGCTCCAGCAATCGAGCTATGAAGCGGACGAGAATGGTTTTCGCCTCGCGTATTGCTCCCAGGTGGATGAAGATCACCCGTCGCAATGCCTGAAGATGTCGCGCGACGTGTATCGTTTTCAGGGCGGGGAATGGAAGCGGATTGAGACCGCCGACTTGCCACCGTCAAAACCGGCGGCAAAATAAGCGTACGAACTCAGTTGAATCTTGAGTGAAATTACCGGATGGGCCCCCCTAAACCGCGCGGCCGCGACAAAACCTGGCTCCAACCTGGCGGAACGTTTTAGGAGCGGCCGTTCCATCCCACATTTTTTCCGGATGGTACGGGCACTGTTGCTGGCGAGCTGAATCACTGGCGAAAGAAGAGTTTTTCCAGATTGCCGGCGCCAAGGGTTACCAAGATTTGCCCTCCCACGACATCCATTCGCCCGATATCCACATCAAAATGTTAATCTGGTTTTGGCACTCGCAAGGGAAGGGACGGATCGCGTGAAACGAATCTTTGCCGGCATCGTCGCCGCGCTTTTCCTGGCACTTGGCGCCGCGGCGCAAAAAATTGCTCCGCCCGCTTCTTTGCCTCCGCCCACCTCCGCGCAAAGCCAGGAATTCCTGCAGGCGGCCGATGAAGTTCTGGCGGAAATGAGCAAGTTGGTTTCCTTGCCCATTCTTTCACCGCTGAAAAAGAGCATGCGCTCCCGAGAGGAAATTCGCGCCTACCTCCTGCAGAAAATGAAGGAAGACAAGGACGCCGACAAGCGGTACGCCGACCAGAAAACCATGGAGAAATTCGGCCTGCTCCCCAAGGACTACCCTCTGGACCAGGTGCTCGTCAAAGTGCTGACCGAGCAAATCGCGGGACTCTACGATCCCGACAGCCAGGAATTTTTCATTGCGGACTGGACAAATCCCGCCGACGAGCGTCCGGTCATGTCCCATGAGCTGACGCACGCGTTGCAGGACCAGCATTTTCATATCGACAAATGGACGAACGCGGCGAAGCCGAACGACGACGGGGAACTGGCACGGGACGCGGTGATTGAAGGCTCGGCCATGGCCGCCATGCTCGATTACGAGCTTGGCGGGAAGGGAAGCATCCGCGACCTCGGGGAGTTCGATCCCTCCCTGTTGATCGGCGATGTGGACAGCAGCCCGGAACTCGCCAAAGCCCCGAAGGTGCTGCAAGACGAGTTGCTGTTCCCTTATCTCGCCGGAATTTCCTTCACGCAGCACTTGCTCAAGACGGGGAACGGATGGCCTGATTTCTACAAAGTGTTCGACAAGCCGCCGGCCTCCACGCAGCAAATCATGCATCCCGATTTGTACTTGCGAGGCGTCCTCCCGGCCAAGATTGAACTGCCAGCCACCAAAGATGCGGTTTCCTCGGACTGGAAAAAGCTGGATGAAAACAATATGGGTGAATTCGGGGTTCTGGAAATCCTAAAGCAATTTTTGCCCAAGAACCGTTCGAGCGCGCTGGCCGCGGCCTGGGCGGGTGACCGGTATGCGATTTTTGAGAATCAAAAGAATAAACGGACCTTGTTGGAGTTTCGCATCCGCCTCGGGAGCGACGCCGACGCGGCGCGTTTTTTCGGAGGCTATAGCGAAATATTGGAAATGAAGTACAGCCAGCGCAGCAATTTGTTGCGGCGGCCGAATTTCTTTTCCTTCGACACTCCCGAGGATGGGGTTTTCGTTCGTTGCGTGGACTCGGATTGTTTCGTCCTCGAAGGCGGCACGCGCGCCATGTTCGATCGCCTGACTATGGAAATGGGATGGCCGGCCGGGCCGGTTGTTCCGGTGAATCCCAGCGACCCGCATGTAAATGTGACTATGCTTCCAGTTTATCCGAGCCTGCTTGCCGATGCCGGTCGGCCCATGCAGCCCACGGCACAGTGAGCCAGATGGCGATCGCACTCCATGCCAGGGCATGCACGCTGGTAGGCGGAGGCCCGAACAAAGAAGCAGGGTAGAGAACGCCCAGCAGACCAACGAGCGACCACCACGCAAATTTTCCCTTGGTATCTTTGGCACGAGTCGCGCTGAGATAAAGCGCGATCCCCGAAGCAAACAGCACGTACTCCACGGAGATCGTCAACGGAACGGAATTCCACATTCCCAGTCCATACTTCGGGCCGCCGGGATAAACCGGCAAGTCCGGCCGGTGCGCGATGAAATCGAGTAGCCAGTGCGTCGGCACAAGACCTCCGACGAGCAACGCGCTCCTGCCATCGCGCCTGATCGCAAAATAAATGAGACCCAGAAGCCCTCCCCATGCAAGCTGGGCAACCAGGCTGTGAGAGATGGGGTACGACGAGAAATCGAACGGCGAGGCGGGGAGAAGGCCGGGCACGATGCGCACTTGCTCGAGACCGGTGAGCAGCAGGAGGGGCCACAGCATGTCCGCGAACTGCGCGGCGAACACGAAAGTGCCCAGGGAAGTTTTCGGCGCAACTTTTTTCGCGGCAAATGCCAGGCCAAAGTGGCCGAGGAACATGTTGCTCTCCCGTGTTTAGTTCCGTGCTGCCGGGTTGCAATTCTTATGGCTCAGGAATTGTAAACGCTTTTCATCAGCAAGAGAGAGGCAGAAAAAGCGACTAATGGTGATTCTTGTAGCGCAGGCTTCAGCCTGTGGGTTTTGGTCCTTGCAAGGACGAAACCCCGCAGGCTGAAGCCCGCGCCACTGAGGGGGCGGCCGCGCAGCGGCGTTCCAGGCGCGTAAGGCGGCGTGCCAAGCGCGTTTCGATGCTACTCGCCCGGTGCTCGGCTAATTTTCTGCCGCGTTGCGCGGCGTGCAATTCAGCGGTGGCCGCGCGGATCAGTTCGAGCGCCCGCCACGGTTCCTTGGCGCGGTGTTCGTAATAAATTGCCAGTTGTTCGGCGGCCTCGATCGCGGATTCGAGCGCTCGTTGCGCGTCTTCCACGAGCAAGGGTGAATCTTCGCCCTTGGCCGAGGTAGATGTTTCGCGCAACGCATCCCAAAGAGAAATGGCGCGCGTGTAGTCGAGTTCCCGCTTGGCCATCTGAGCCAGTTCGCGTTGTGCGAGCCGCTCGACTGCACGCGGCAGCCCAAAGCGCAGCGCGGTCTCGTAAAGTTCGCGCGCGCGGGTGGAATGGCCGCGATTGCGCATCATCCGGGAGAGGCCCAGCACCTCGATCGGATCGCGCGACCCGGTGTCTTGGGCGTTTGCGATTCCGTTTCCGCTGTCCAGCAGCGCGAGAATTTTTCCGGTCAGGGCCGCGAGGCCGCGCAGGTCCATCTGGTTGTGGCGGAAAATTCCCACGAGCGGTTCGGCTGGCCCTCCGCGGAGATAATCGAAATACATTTGTGGAATCAGCGAAGAGTCGATGTCGTCGTGGCGCGACCAGTCAAGGCGGCGGCCATCGCAGTCCAAAACGTGCCGTTCGAGGTCCTTGAGGCGCACGGAACCAAGGCGTAGGCGCCAGAGCTGGCGCGCCGGATGCAGCAGATCCAGATGCAGCCTGGGAGAGAAGGCAGGGACGGATCGCGTCATGCGATACCGCGTTTCGAGCAGCGGCCAGTCAAAACTTTTTCCATTGAAAGTCACCAGCACGGGCCGTTTCTTCATGCGTTCGGAAAGCTCGAGCAGCAGCGAATGCTCTTCATCGAGATCGCGCATAAAGAATTGCTCGACCTGCAGACCTCCAGCGTCCCACCAGGCGATGCCCACCATAAACGCATAGGTCCCGGTCCCACCGGCGAGGCCGGTTGTTTCCGTGTCGAGAAAAAGCCAGCGTTCGGGGTCCAGCGCGGCCTCCACAAAATTTTCCGCATCCGGGGTTTGGGGAACAAGCAAGGAAAGGGAGCGCGCATCTGGCGAGCACATCTCCGGAGTGGGATACCACTGCTGCAGGGACAAGTGTTCACCGTAATAATTCCGGTTGATCCGCGCTCCAAGAAGTTCCGCGAGGCGGCCGCCTCCCGCGGCGGCTTCCGGAGCGCACAAAGCCACAGCTTCCTTCCCGCGTGCGGGGCGCAGCGCGGCAACGCGTGCGAATTTGTCGTCTTTGCTCAATTTATGGCCGCCAATTTTGAAACCACAGATGCACACAGATGAACACGGATAAGAAAAAGCAAAAAAACGGAGACAGAAGGGTGCGAACGATTGAAAGTTGGGCTCTTAGGGTTCTTGTTTTGCATTTTCCTTCTTTTATCCGTGTTCATCTGTCTTTATCTGTGGTTCCAATTGCCTCTTTCTTCATGCGCCGAGGCGGGAGAGGATTGCCAGCGCGGCTTCTTTGGCGCGCTCGCCTCGCTCGCCTACGGGGCCGACACAGGAAGGGCATCCATTTTCGCAGGGGCATGCGGCGATCAGCTCGCGCGTTTTTGCAAGAAGGATTTGGTGCGTCCGGTAAAGCGGTTCGGAAAATCCGATGCCGCCCGGATACGCGTCGTAGAGATAAAGATTGGGCTCGAAGAATTCTTTTTCCGCGAGCGCCACGATGGCGTCCGGGCCGGCCGCCGGTTCCCACTCGATTTCCGAACCGGGCGAGGGCGGGCGCTCGCCAATGGATGTGCCCAGGTCGCGCGCATCGCACATCAGGAGCAGCGTGGCAATGGATTCCAGGGCGTGGAGCAGGCCGAACATGCCGCTCTGGCGGTCGCTTACGGAAAAGGGAAGCGATTCAACCAGCGGGCGCTCGAGGGTCAGCCAGAAAGCCGTGGTGTGCATTTCGTTTTCGGGCAGTTCGAGCTTTCCGTCGCCGATGTTTTCATTGGTGAAAAATTTTATTTTCTTGAAGCCGATCACCTGCGATCGAACCAGCACGTCGCCGAGAGACCGCGCGGCCTGCGCGTCGGCGCCGCCCGCCTCGATGCGTTCGCTCGCCGCGCATTCCAGCACGCGGACTTGCGTGTAGCGGATTGCATCCGTGTAGTAGTCCACATCGACGCCCTTCACGTACGCTTTGCGCTCCTCGAAGTTGAGGGCTTCGACGTGGAATTGCCGTCCTTGATGAAGGTAAATCGCCTTTGGATGAACGGTGGTGAGCGCGCTCGAGAAATCCACCTCGCCGATCACTTCTGTCCCTTCCGTGATGTTCACGATCACGAAATTGTCCGACGTGACGGAGCGCAGGCTCACGGTGTCCGCAGGATAGGCTTCCTGCGTCCAGTGCCAGTGCTCGCCGCTGCGATGGAGGAAGCCCGCTTCCGTTAAACGGTTGCAAAGATCGGGAACATCCACGCTTCCGAAAGTCTCGCCTGCGGCGATGGGCAATTCAAACGCGGCGCACTTCAGGTGATTGATCAGGATTTCGAGGTTGTCCGGCTGCACGAACGCATGTTCGGGCGAGCGGCCGAAAAAATAATCCGGATGCTGCACGATGAATTGATCGAGCGGGGCCGATGAGGCGACCAGCACGGCGCAAGAGCTTCCGCTGCGCCGTCCTGCGCGGCCTGCGCGTTGCCAGGTGGAGGCGATGGTGCCGGCGTACCCTGCCATGATCGTGGCGTCGAGCGAGCCCACATCAATTCCCAGTTCCAGCGCGTTGGTGGAGACCACGCCGCGAATGCGGCCTTCCCGCAAACCGTGCTCGATTTCGCGGCGTTCGCCGGGGAGATAGCCTCCGCGATAGCCGCGAATGATTGGTTGGCGCCCGGGCTGCACGGGATTGGCCTGCTGCAAATACGTGAGCAAGACCTCCGTGTAAAGCCGCGAGTTGGCAAACACGATGGTCTGCAAATTTCGCTTCAGAAATTCCTGGGCGACGCGAGACGACTCGTTGATGTAACTGCGGCGGATTCCCAGAAATCGGTTCACCACCGGCGGATTGTAGAACACGAAAAATTTTTCCCCGGCAGGCGCGCCGTTTTCTTCGATCACCTCGAAATCAGTTTCCGCCAGGCGAGTCGAGAGTTCGCCGGGATTGGCGATCGTCGCCGAGGAGCAAATGAATTGCGGATTCGAGCCGTAAAAACCCGCGATGCGCCGCAGCCGCCGCAGCACGTTGGCCAGGTGGCTGCCGAACACGCCACGATAAGTGTGCAACTCGTCCAGCACCACATAGCGCAAGTTCTCGAACAGGCGCTGCCAGCGCGTGTGATGCGGAAGGATTCCCGTGTGCAGCATGTCCGGGTTCGATAGCACGATGTGCCCGCGCTCGCGAATCGCCTTGCGGGCGTCCGCCGGCGTGTCACCGTCGTAAGTAAATACGCCGAAGCGTTGGTCGAGGCGAGCGGACAAATCATGCAACTCGGCGAGCTGATCCTGTGCGAGCGCTTTGGTGGGGAACAGATAGAGTGCGCGCGTGTCCGCATTTTCGAGAACCGCGTTCAGAACCGGCAGGTTGTAGCACAACGTTTTCCCGGATGCCGTCGGCGTAACCACCACCACATTGCGCCCTTCCCTGACGGCTTCGGCGGCCAGGGCCTGGTGGCTGTACAACTGCGCGACGCCCTTTTCCGCATACGCCTGCGCCAGCTCGGAGCGCACCCAATCCGGCACCGGCGCGAACTTGGCCTCGCGCGCCGGGATATGGTGCACGGCGGTAATAATTTCGCCGCGATGGTCGCGCTCGGCGAATTGCTCCACGATTTCCCGGACGCGCGCCAGCGTGACCGAGTCCTTGCTTGGCCGCACCGCCAGAGATTGTCCCACTTACATCCTCCTCATTACTTCGCCTTTTGTTCGCTAACCTAGCACGCCCACGCCAGCAGCGCAATGGCCTTTCTTGCGCTGCTGTTCAAACGGTTTTCAGCTGCCGCAGAATTTTCACGCAAATTCCGATGTGTCCGCCCGGCGAGTCTTGAATTCTTCGCAAAACATTTTTCCCAGAAGTCAGTTCGGATTGTCCCACTGAGCGCGCTCGACCTGTATCAATGGCCATGTCCTGTACCTGTCCCTCTTTGGGCCGCTCGACCAGTCGAGTGCGGATTCCCCGGAAGCCTACTCTGCGATTGGGTCAAACACGCGAGATTTTTCTGCGCGACCTCTCTGACCCACAAAGTGCGAGCCGGCGCGGTCTTGGGCGCCCGGCATGGATAAGGGAGCGGGGATTCAGATGAAAAATACCGGGGGAATCATGCTAAGAGTTTGTCGTTTTGCAGTCATCGCCACATTCATTATCTTTTTTGCTACAAAGGTGAGCGCAGGGAGTCCCACCAGCTACGTAATCTACACGAATCCCACATCGTTGTCTTTCTCCGTGCCGGCGGGCGGAGCGGCGGTCACGCGGAGCGTCTTCGTTGACGACACCACCCCTGGGCCATTGCCCTTCACGCTGTCGGTGGACCAGCCATGGGTCACGATCAGCACGACGGTCAGCACAACGGCGGGCGGCGGAATCACGCTGCA
>Ga0210401_10000158_pt1 | contig 80376 bp, 72 predicted proteins | sample IncBWH32MmetaG_FD_150866 | JGI IMG/M metagenome (GOLD analysis project Ga0210401, IMG submission 150866) | Forest soil microbial communities from Barre Woods Harvard Forest LTER site, Petersham, Massachusetts, United States - Inc-BW-H-32-M | ecosystem: Environmental > Terrestrial > Soil >...
GACAACCGTGGATTTCCTCGAATCGACAGCGCGCGGTAGAGACTTTCGCGTTCGATACCGGCAGCTTTGGCAACCTTGGCGATCCCTCGCGCCAGGGCCAGGTGGCGAAGTGCAATGAGCAGGACGTGCGGTTCCTCCGAGTCTTCCAGTGCGGCCTTCAGATACTCGGCGGCGAAGTCCGGGTCCTTCCGGAGACGGCGCACGACGGTCTCGTCGTGGGAGATGCTCGCTTTGCGTTTCATGAGGTTCCAGTCCTTTCCTTGTAGTCCTTTAGATATCCCAGCGCTCGCTCAATGTCAGATGGCTGCTTTCGCTTATTGCCGCCGCAAACCAGCAAGACACATGAAGTGCCGAGCATCGCGTAATAGATGCGATAACCAAGCCCCCAATCGATTCGCAATTCAAACAGGCCCTTGTGCAGGGACTTGCAGTCCCCGAAGTTACCCAAGGCAGCCGGTTGATTCGGACCGCAATCTCCGCCTGTGCGCGAGCGTCCACCAGCTGTGTTAGCCATTGATCGAAGACATCTTTTCCGTTGCGGCTGATGCAGTGGCGAATTTCAATCACTTTTTCATTGTGACTTATAAATTACAGCTTGACAATTAGATTTCCAAAAATTGGAATTCCCCGGTCGATTCCTATAGAATCGCTTGGGATAGTCCACCAAAAATGACAAGAGACACCAAAATTTCACGGCACATGAACCGCCCGCTGCAGGAAGTCGATCCTGAAATCGCGGAAGTTTTGCGCGAGGAAGGGCGCCGCCAGGGCACGGGCCTCGAGCTGATTCCCTCGGAAAATTTCGTTTCCGAAGCGGTGCTCGAGGCGATGGGCTCGGTGCTCACCAACAAGTACGCCGAGGGCTATCCCGGCAAGCGCTACTACGGCGGCTGCGAATTCGTCGACCGCGCCGAGCAACTGGCGATCGACCGCGCGAAAGCGTTATTCGGCGCCGAGCACGCCAACGTGCAATCGCACTCGGGCACGCAGGCCAACGTCTCCGTCTACATGGCCGCGCTGCACCCGGGCGACACGGTCCTGGGCATGAATCTCGCGCACGGCGGGCATCTGACGCACGGGCATCCGCTCAATTTTTCCGGCAAGATGTACAAATTTATTCCTTACGGAGTGAGCAAGGAAACCGAGACGATTGATTACGATGAACTTGGCCGCCTGGCGCAAGAGCACAAGCCGAAAATGATCGTCGCGGGCGCGAGCGCCTATTCGCGCATCATCGATTTTCCGCGCATGGCGGAAATCGCACGTTCCGCCGGCGCTCTGTTTTTCGTGGACATGGCGCACATCGCGGGCCTTGTTGCCGGAGGAATGCATCCGAGCCCGGTGCCGCACGCCGATTTTGTTTCCACCACGACGCACAAAACGCTGCGCGGCCCGCGCGGCGGCCTGGTGATGTGCAAAGCGCAATACGCGAAGGAACTTGACCGCATCACGTTTCCCGGCACGCAGGGCGGCCCGCTCATGCACATCATCGCTGCAAAAGCCGTCTGCCTGAAAGAAGCGGCCGAGCCGGGATTCCGCGAGTACGCCAAACAAATTGTCAAAAACGCGCAAGGGCTGGCCGCCGAAATCACCAACGCAGGTTTCCGCATCGTCAGCGGCGGCACGGACAATCATCTCTTCCTGATCGATCTGTATTCGCGCGGAATCACGGGCAAGGACGCGCAGCCGGCGCTCGATCGCGCGGGCATCACCGTGAACAAGAATTCGATTCCCTTCGATCCCACTCCGCCGATGACGGGCGGCGGCATCCGCATGGGCACTCCGGCGGTGACAACGCGAGGAATGCTCGAGCCGGACATGGCGCGCATCGCCGCGTGGATCGCCGAGGTGCTTCTGCACCTGGGAGACGCCGAGCGCGAGCGCCGCATTCGCGCCGAGGTCGCCGAGTTTGCCGTGCAGTTCCCGCTGTACACGCGGCGCTGGGACATTGCGCCGTCGCTCGCCGGGAGCCGCGGCGGCGCGCGCTGAGCGCCGGCGCCGATGCGTGTCGCAATCGATATCCGGCGCGCCGGTGATTTCGGAATCGGCACTTACATCCGCAACGTCGTCAACCAGTTCGCGCGCGCCGACGCCGCCACCGAATATTTACTGATCGGTCAACAATCGCACCTCGCGGAATTCGATCCCCTGCCCGAAAATTTCACCTTGCTCGACTATCCCTCCGAGCCGGGCTCTTTCCACACCCACCTGCACCTGCCTTTCCTGCTGCACAAGCGCGGCGTGGATCTTCTGCATATGCCGTGGTTCTACGCGCCGGCCATCGTGCCCTCGCGCCTGGTGATCACCATTCACGACTTGACCGATATTCTCACTCCGCCGCCCGGCATTTCGGCCACCTTCCAGGCCGGGCGATTGTTTTTCGCGCGGCGCGCCCTGGCGCGGGCCGACCGCATCCTGGCGGTGTCCCATTCCTCCAAGCGCGATCTCTCCCGCACCTTCGCCGTTGCCGAGGAAAAAATCGAGGTGGTCTACAACGCGCTCGATGAACGATTCCTGCGCGAGCCGATGCCCGAAGGCGCCGAGCGCATCCTGGAACGCCACGCGGTAACGGATCCCTTCGTGCTTTACGCAGGGAACATCAAGCCGCAGAAAAATCTGCCGCGCCTGATTGAAGCCTTCGCGGTGGCCAAGGCCGACCTGCGCGATCACCCGGTCTATTCCAAATTGAAGCTGCTGCTGATCGGCGATTCCGCGGAGGAACACTCGGACCTGCGCCGCGCCGTCCTGCGCTCGCGGGTGCAAGGTGACGTCCGCTTTCTGGGGTTTGTACCGCATCCCGTGTTGCGCGTTTTTTATTCCCGCGCCAGCGCGTTTCTTTTTCCCTCGCTGTACGAAGGGTTCGGCCTTCCTCCGCTCGAGGCCATGGCGCATGGGGTTCCGGTGCTGACCTCCAGCGTATCCTCGTTGCCGGAAGTTTTCTCGCAGGCCGCCCTGCTGGCGAACCCGGAAAATATTTTTGAAATTGCGCGCGGCATCCGGCAAATCCTCACCGAAGACGTTTTGCGGGAAACGCTGGTGCGCCGCGGCTACGAACTCGTCCAAAGGTATTCGTGGGAGCGATCGGCGGAGCAGGTCCGGGAAGTGTATCGCTCCGTAGTGGCAGGCGAGCCGGTGAAATCCAGGGAATAAAAACCAAAAAACTTAACACAGAGAACACCGAGAAAAGAGGAGAATGAACTTCTTTCTTCACGCGAACGTTCGGCATGGCCGGCCGGGTTCTCTCTCCTGTTTTTCTCGGTGTCCTCTGTGTTGAAATCCGTGTTTTCCACAGCCGGCTAGGGAGTCGTGGCGATAATTTCGAGTTCCCTCACGGCGCCGTCGCGAATCGAAAATGCGCGGACAGGTTTCGGCGCGTCGGCCAGCAGCGAAACGATGAAATACGCCTGGTCAGGATAACCGGCTTGCTCGATGTCCGTCGGAGAGGGAATGTTTTCAGACGATAGATGCGAATGATACTGGCCGAGGTGCGTCAATTTTTCTTCGCGCAAAATGCGAAACAACTCGAACAGCTCCGGCGGCGCGATTTCATAGGCGGTGGCGCTGGCCAGAGCGTTACTTGCCGGAAAGATTTCGGTGATCACTCCGTTTCGTCCCGCGAGCAACCCGCAGCATTCGCTTTGCTGCTCGCGGCGGGCCTGCAGCAGCATTTCTTTTAGAACTACCTCGCGCACACGGATGGATTCTGCCATGCGCTCGAGTGTACCTCAGCCCGCAGTACCGAATCCGGTTGATCGTGGAATAAGGGCGCGAGGAAGCTGGCAATCAGGCGGAAACATTCAGGCTGCCGGCGCTCGACGGCACAGCTGTGCCCGAGGCCCCGTTCGATCCCCCTGTGACGAAGCCGCCGATTTGCTGGAGATCGTTTGTCAGCGCCGCGAATGCCGATTGCGCTCCCGAAAGATTACCCGACTGCAAGTCCTGCGCCAGTGCGCTGAAAGCCTGGGCGATCGGATTGGCCTGCTGCGAAGAAGAAGAGGTAGATTGTGAGCTTTCCGCATGATGACGGTGGTGGCCGTGATGGCCTCCCACTTGTGAGGCAATTTGTTGCGCGTCCTGCACGACCGTTGTGTAGTCCTGTTGCGCAGCCTGCAAATTTCCGGCCTGCAAGTCCTTTCCCAATTGGGTGAGCGCCTGCAGGAGCGGATTGTTGCTGGTCTGGCTCGCGCCAGGAAAGTTTTGCGAAAGCGTGGTGAAGTCCTGCTGCGCCTGCGTCAGTTTGCCGGTTTGTAGGTCCTGCCCCAATTGCTGAAATTCAGCCGTGATTTGCTGAAAAGTGGACGGAGTGCTTTGAGCACTCTGATTATTCTGAGCGTTGTGGGCGGCCCCCGCGGAAAATAAATTGCTGCTGAGGATTCCAATGATCGACACGACTGCACCCCTTCCGAATTCTGAAGCCCGGGTTTGTCTTCTTGCCGCCGAAGCGGGCCCAAGCATTGAATCGGCCAGGCCCTGAGCCACATTAGCGAAACAGAGATAATACGACGCGGCAATTCTACCAAGGCAAGCGGTATGCCAAATCCGCGGGCCCAGGCACAATCGCTAATCCACCGAGTTTGGACACTTTGCAGTGCGCCAGAATCCCGGCGAATTTTTTCTCGCTCCCCCCAGTGGGCAAAGACTACGCATGACAGATCACTCCCCGGCAAACTTTGCCCTTGCCCCGTTCCGGTGCACCTATTATTCGTTGAGTTTCAATTGCAGGAGAGGAGGGTTGAGGTGGCGCAAGCTTCAGCTTGCGGGTTTTGCTCGCGGAACGGTCGCCCACGTTACAACCAAAACCCGCAAGCTGAAGCATGCGCCACTGAAAACTTCCAGAGCCTCCGGCTACGCTTTTTGCGCCGCGCGCCGGAGGAACGTCGGAACATCAAGGTCGTCCGCAGCCTTCGTATTCTCCTGGTGAATCACTTCGTTGACAACGGGACGCGGCGCTTCCTGCGGAATCTCCTGCGGCACAACGACCGGCTCTTCTTCGTCGCGCCCGGCCTTCCACGTCTTCGGCAGATACGATGGCCTCTGGTGCGGCTGCCGCCGGGCCGCCTCGCGGAATCCCGCGGCGATGACGGTAATCTTCACCTGCTCCTTCATATTCTCGTCCAGCACGGCGCCAAAAATAATGTTGGCATTCTCGTGCGCGGCCTTCTCAATGACGGAAGAAGCCTCGTGCACTTCATTGAGCGTGAGGCTGGACGATCCGCAGACGTTGATCAATATTCCCTGCGCGCCCTGAATGGAATTGTCCTCGAGCAGCGGGCTGTTGATCGCGCGCGTGGCAGCGTCGACGGCCCGGTTGGCCCCGGAAGCCACGGCCGTGCCCATCACGGCGTATCCCTGTCCCTGCATGATGGTGCGAACGTCGGCGAAGTCGCGGTTGATGATGCCGGGAATGGTGATGATGTCACTGATGCCCTGCACGGCCTGGCGCAGAACGTCATCGGCAATGCGGAAGGCCTCGAAAAAGCTGGTGCCCGCTTCCACGGTTTCCAGCAGCCGCTCGTTGGGAATGACGATAACAGTGTCAACACTGCCGATCAGTTCGGTGAGCGCCTGCTCGGCCTGCTGCTGCCGGCGCTTGCCTTCAAACAGAAACGGCTTGGTAACCACCGCGACGGTCAGCGCGCCCAGTTCGCTGGCGAGCGAAGCCACGACGGGCGCCGCGCCGCTCCCCGTGCCGCCGCCGAGGCCGGTGGTAAGAAAAATCATGTCCGAGCCTTCCAGCGCTTCGATGATTTTGTCCGTGTCCTCGAGAGCCGCCTTGCGGCCGATTTCAGGATTCGCGCCCGCGCCGAGTCCTTTGGTGAGTTTGCCGCCAAGCTGCAATTTGACGGGCGCCTGCGAGAGCTTGAGCGCCTGCAAATCGGTATTTGCGGCGATAAATTCGACGCCTTCCACCTTGGCGCGGATCATGCGGTTGACGGCGTTGCATCCGCCGCCGCCGACGCCGATCACCTTGATTTTCGCGCCCTGCAGCTGGTTTTCCTCGCTGAACGAAATCCGGATTCCCGAGTCTTTCGCCATTTCGGTCCCTCCCACAAAAAATTGGCCTTGCCCCGCCGGAGTTTTCCTCATCAGGCTCCGGCGAACATGCTTTTAATTTTTCCTACAAACGACGCCGGCTTCTGTGGCGCCTGGCGCCGGGCTCGCGCGCCGTAAAGAAGCAGGCCGACAACCGTTGCGTACTCGGGCTGGAAAAGCTGCTCGGGCATTCCTTCGAGGCCCCGGGGAACCGCCACGCGCACAGGCAGGTGGAACATGTTCTCGGCCTGTTCGACGAGCCCCTTGAGATGCGCCCCGCCGCCGGTGAGCACAAGTCCGGCGGGAACGAGCGAGGCGAAGCCGCCGCGCTGCAGTTCGTCGCGAACGAGCGAGAGCAATTCCTGCCCTCTTGGCTCCACAATTTCATTCAGCATGCGCGTGAACACCGTGCGCGGAGGACGGTCGCCGACGCTGGCGATCTCGATGGCCTGGTCCTCGGCAATCAAATCCTTGAACACGCAGGCGTACTGGCGTTTGATTTTTTCCGCCTCGGGAATCGGCGTGCGCAAGCCCACCGCAAGGTCGTTCGTGAAATGGTCGCCGCCCACGGGGATGGCCGCCGCATGGCGCAGCATGCCGTTCCCCAGAACGACCAGTTCCGTGGTCCCGCCGCCGATGTCCAGCAGGCAGCATCCCAACTCGCGTTCGTCCTGCGTCAGGCAGGACTCCGCCGAAGCCAGGGGTTCGAGCACCGTGTCCGCGACTTCCACGCCTGCCTGGTTGATGGCAATCACCAGGTTCTGCATGGCCGAAGCCGAGGAAGTCACCAGGTGAACGTTCACTTCCAGCCGCCCGCCGATCATGCCCAGCGGATCGCGGATATTTTCATGCGTGTCGAGCAGAAATTCCTGAGGAAGGACGTGCAAGACCACGCGGTCTTCGGGAAGAGTGATGTTCCGAGCCGCATCCACGGCGTGATGAACGTCGTCGCGGTTAATGTCCCTCGGCCGGTGCCCCAGCGTGATGCCGCCGCGGCTGTTCACTCCGCGCACGTGGCTCCCGGCCACTCCGGCGATGACCCTCTCGACGGGAACTCCGGCAACGCCCTCAGCCTCTTCGATGGCCCGCCGCACTGAAGTTGCCGCCGCGCCGATGTTGACGATCAATCCCTTGCGCAGCCCCTTGGATTCCGCCGCGCCCATCGCTACAAACTTCGCGCCCGTTTCGTTCAACTCGCTGATGATGGCGCACGTTTTCGTGCTGCCAACGTCCAGCGAGACCAGATACTTTTCCTTTTTTGCCAATCCGCCGCTCCTTCTGCATTTTTCCTGCCCGGGCAGGGGCCGCGCCCGGGCAATAGATTTTCAAATTCCGTTTAGCGCTGTTTCCGCGCGACTTTCACGCGTTGAGCCACGCGCTGGGCGGCGCGCCGCGGCGCGCGCGGAGGCACTCGCGGGGGCGCGTCCTGCTTCACGCTCGTCACCGTAGCCCTCGATTCCGGATTCACCACCACCTGCCGCGCGAACCGCAAATCCACCGAATCGACGCTGCCCGCGCCGGCTCGCCACTGGTCGATATTTTCCGCCAGCAAATGATAGCGGTTGCCAAAATCCGAATCGCCGAAGTGCACCAGAACCGGCGAAGCGCTGCCGGGCGCCGCTCCCATTCCGGTGAGCGTCGCGCGCAAATCGGAGACCTCGGAAATATCCACTTCGCTGACATGATCGGCCGCGCCGGGCTGGACCCGTTCGATTTCCTTCATGAACTGCGCGTACAAATTCATGTGCTGCTGGCGCGTCGCTCGGGGCGTGGCTTCTCCGATGCCGCTCACCACCGGGAAACGGAATTCTCCATCCGCTGGCCGGTCGAGAATCACTCCCTGCGCATCCACCAGGGAGAGTTCGCCGCCCGTGCGCAGAAAGCCGACGGGCGTGCGCTCGGTAATCTCCACGCGAATCCGGTTCGGCATTACGCGCTGGACCTGGGCCTGGTCCACCCACGGAAGCGTCTCGAGCGCCTCGCGCCGCTCCGTCAGCGGAACGCGCACCACGCTGTGGCCCATGTCCCCCAAAAATTTTTCCGCGATCGCTTCCGGCGGCACGAACCGGTTGCCCTGGATCTCAATCTGTTCGGCGCTCTGCAGCGCTACGTCGGGTGAATAAAGCAGGAAAGTTGCGGCTTCATAGAGCGCGAATCCGGCGCAAACGGCGGCGATGGCTCCCGCCAGGACGCGGCGGTACAGCGGCCACGCCTTGCGGCTGAATTTGCGTTTGCGGATCTCCACCGGCTTCTGCCGGCGCAGGTACTTCGGCTCGTCTTCGGCCAGCGCATCCGCGGGAAGATAATCTGGTTCCGCGCTCATCGTTCCTTCCACACAATCACTTCTTCTTCGAGTTCCACGCCGTAGCGGTCGCGCACCCGCTGGCGCACGTCCGCGATCAGCGCGAGCATGTCCGCCGCGGAGGCGTGTCCGGCATTGATGAAAAAATTAGCGTGGCGGTCGCTGACGCGGGCGTCGCCGACCGAGTGGCCCTTCAGGCCCAGCTCGTCGATCATGCGCCCGGCGGACCCGCCCGGAGGATTCTTGAAAATACAGCCTGCGCTTTTTTGATTGAGCGGCTGACTGGCACGCCGCTTCTCATTGCAGATGCGAATTCCTTGAAGTATCTCGCTGTACGGTTTGGACGGAAGTTCCAGTCGCACCGAGAGCATAATATCATCGAGCGCAAAAGATGTATGCCGGTATTCAAAATTTATTTCAGCGCCTCTGAGGATTTCTATCCGGCCTGTACCGGCCCGGTACACACGCACTTCCCGCACGAAGGTTCCGATTTGAGTCCCATACGCTCCGGCATTCATCCGCAGCGCGCCTCCGATGGAACCGGGGACGCCGATCAGACCTTCCATGCCGCCCAGATCGTGCTTGGCGCAAGTGGTTACGGTGCGCCCCAGGTCGGCGGCGCAGTCCACGAAAACGTTGTTGCCTTCAAACCGCACGTCCGGATCCTGCCGAGCAAGTTGCAGGATAACCCAGGGAAGTTCTCCGTCGGGCAAAAGAACGTTGCTGCCGCCGCCGAGGAAGCGATGCGGCACTCCGTCCCGTTTCAACAGTTGAATCAGCTCCGGCAGTGATTCGTGCTTCTTGATCACCAGGAGGTCGGAGGTGCCGCCAATCTCGAGAGAAGTCTTCGACGCGAGTGGCACTCCTGCCCTGTGTTCGACGCCCAGGGCGACGATGTCCGCAATCAATTTAGGATCGCTAATCCGCATGATTCACCGCAGCTTCAAGTAGCGCAGGCTTCAGCCTGTGGCCTTTTGTCCATGCAAGGACGAACCCCCACAGGCTGAAGCCTGCGCTACAAGGATCGCCAAAAAACATTCCGCTAATGCGCATGATGCAACGACACCCTCGCTCCCAATAAAATCGCCAACTCTCCCGGCGCGCGGCTCACATTGCCCGCGCCGATCGTGAGGATCGCATCCCCGGGCCGCGCGGCGCGGAGCAATTCCTCAATCCCATCCTGCATGGAATTGTGAAACACCACGTTCTTGTGGCCGGCGGCGCGAATCGCGTCAGCCAGGGACTGCCCGGTGATGCCGGGGATGGGCTGCTCGCCGGCGGCGTAGATGTCCATCAGCACCACCATGTCCGCCTGATTGAAGGCGCGGCAAAATTCATCCCAAAGATGTTTCGTGCGCGAGTAACGGTGCGGCTGGAAGAGAACCAGGATGCGTTCAAAATGGCACACGCGCGCGGCTTCCAGCGTGGCGCGAATCTCGGCAGGATGGTGGCCATAATCGTCAATCAACGTAATATTGTTGATAACTCCCTTCACGTCGAACCTGCGCCCCACGCCCGCAAATTCCCCGAGTCCCACCCGGATCAATTCGTGCGGAACATTCAGATAGAGCGCGACGGCCGCGGCGGCCGCGGCATTGCGGACATTATGGATCCCCGGAGGGCCGTTCAAATGGAATTTCCCCAGATCGTCGCCGCGATACGTCAGGCGAAATTCGCTCTCGAGTCCCAGAAGCTCGATGTCGCTGATGACCAGGTCGGCCTGGCTCGAGGTGCCATAGCTGATGACCGGCCGCTTCACATTCGGAATGATGGCCTGCACGTTCGGTTCATCGAGGCACAGAACGGCGGCGCCGTAAAACGGCACGCGATTGACGAACTGCGTGAAGATTTCCTGAATTTCGGCGAGAGTTTTGTAGGTGTCCAGGTGTTCGCGGTCGATGGTCGTCACCACGGCGACCACCGGCGCGAGCAGCAGAAACGTGCGGTCGCTCTCATCGGCTTCGACGACCATGTATTCGCCGCGCCCCAGGCGGGCCGTCGAGCCGAGATGGTTCACGCGGCCGCCGACGACAAACGTGGGATCGAGCCCGGCAGCGGCCAGGACGCTGGCGGTCATCGAAGTGGTGGTGGTTTTGCCGTGCGCCCCGGCGATGGCGATTCCGTATTTCAGGCGCATTAATTCGGCGAGCATTTCCGCGCGCGGAATGACGGGAATTTTCAGGCGGTGGGCCTCGGCGATTTCGGGGTTCTCTCCGCGGATGGCCGAAGAAACCACCACCACGTGCGCGCCGTGCACCTGCTCGGCCCGGTGGCCTTCGAAAATTTCGGCGCCCATGTTCCGCAGGCGTTCGGTGATCACGGAAGATTTCGTATCCGAGCCGGAAACCGAATAGCCGAGCGTGAGCAAAACTTCGGCGATCCCGCACATCCCGATGCCGCCGATGCCGATGAGGTGAATGCGCTTGAAATTGTGAAAGCTCACCATAATTTTTATCCCTGCGTTCTCCCCACAGGGCCCGCATCCGCAAGCGCCACAGCTTCGATCAGATTGACGATTTCCTGCACGGCGTTCGGCTTTGCCAGGCGCCGCGCATTGGCCGCCAGCGATTGCAGCCCGGCGGGCCGGTCCAGCAATCCAAAAATTTCCTGCGTAAGGCGTTCCGCGGTGAGCTGGGGCTCCGGAATGAGCCGCGCTGCGCCGGCCTGTTCCATTTCCTGGGCGTTGCGCAACTGGTGACTGTCTGTGGATGCGCCAAAGGGGATGAAAATGGCGGCGCGTCCAGCGGCGGCGACTTCCGCGGCCGTGATGGCGCCAGCGCGGCAGACGATCAAATCGGCCTGGGCAAATCTCTCCGCCATGTTCCCGATGAAGGGCAGAACCTCCGCGTTGATTTCACGTCGCGCATATGCCACACGTACCGCATTATAATCGCGTTCCCCGGTTTGGTGCACGATGCGGAGGCGATGTTGTTGCGAAGCCAGCAAGTCAGCGGCGTCCACCAGCGTGCGGTTGATGATGAGCGCGCCCTGGCTGCCTCCGGTAATCAACACATGAAATGGTTCGCCCGGCTCGCGCGCAGGAATCGCAAAGAATTCCGGCCGCACGGGAATTCCCGTGAGTGTGGCCTTGCTTCCCCAGAGCTTCGTCGGCGCGTCATAAGCTGTGGCGATGCGTGTCGCCATGCGGGCGAGCACGCGGTTGGTGAAGCCCGGCTCCGCGTTGGGCTCGAACACCACGGTTGGCAATCCGCGCAGCACGGCGGCCAGCATCATCGGCCCGGCGGCGTATCCCCCGACGCCCAGCGCCGCTACAAACCGGTGCCTGCGGAGAATCGCAAACGAATCCCACAGCGCAGGGGCAAGTTTCGCCGTGTTGCGCGCGAGCCTCATCCCCCCGATGCCCTTGAGCCCCGCCGAGCGAATCGTCTCCAGAGCGAACCCCGCCTCGGGCACCAGCCGCGCTTCAATCCCGCGTTGCGTTCCGACGAACACCACTTCCCTTTCTCCTTCTCGCGACATCCATTCCCGGGCCACGGCGAGTGCCGGAAATACATGGCCGCCCGTGCCGCCTCCCGCGATCAACAGTTTCAATCTTCGTCGCTCCGAATCGTCACGATCGCCGGCCTTTCGTGGCGCCGGCGGCACGCGGGCGATTTTTCCGCCTTCGCCGCATCGCAAAACCGCCGGCGGGACGCCGGCGCCACAACACCCGCTAATCCGCCTGCCGGCTGATATTCAGAAGAACGCCGGTGGCCAGCAGCATCACCAGCAGGCTCGATCCGCCATAGCTGATAAACGGCAGCGGTATTCCCTTGGTCGGCATCATCCCCAGCACCACGCCGAGGTTGATCAGCGTCTGGCTCAAAATCATCACCGTGATCCCCAGCGCGGCGAAGCGCCCGAATTCGTCCGTGGTCCTGAACGCCGAACGAATTCCGCGCCAACCGTAAATCGCAAACAAGGAAAGCACGATCGCTCCGCCAATGAAACCCAGCTCTTCGCACAAAACCGCAAAAATAAAATCGGTGTGCGCTTCGGGCAAATAAAATAATTTTTGTTTGCTCTCCATCAGCCCGACGCCAGTGAAACCGCCCGACCCCACCGCGATCAGCGATTGCAGGAGCTGAAAGCCCCGTCCCTGCGGATCCGCCGTGGGATCGAGAAACGCAATCACGCGCTCCAGGCGATACGGCACGCGCACGATCAACAGATAAACGATGGGAATCGCGGCCAGCCCGGCCCCCACGATGTATTTCACGTTCAACCCCGCCACGTACAGCATGGCCACCGCGATGATGAAAATTTCCACCGCCGTGCCCAGGTCCGGCTCGAGGACCACCAGCCCGACAAACACCAGCACCGGCCCGATTGCCGGAAGAATCGTGCGCTTCCAGTCGTTCATGCCGTAACCTTCCGGCCGCCGCCGCCTCTCGAGAAACCACGCCAGATAAAAAATCACGGCGAGCTTGGCAAGTTCGGAAGGCTGCAGGTTGGCCGGGCCCAGCTGAATCCAGCGATGCGTTCCGTGCGATTTATCCAGAAAGAAAACGCCGGCCAGCATCGCCAGCACGCCGAACAGAGCGGTGAAAATGACTTCGGGCTTGCGCAGTTTGCGGTAATCCAGATTCATGACGGCCATCATTCCGCCGAGTCCGATAGCAAGCCAGAGAAGCTGGCGCAACAGGAAGTGCGATCCGTTTCCGTACTGGTCGCGCGCCGTGACCGCCGAGGCGCTGAAGACCATGAGGGCTCCGACCAGGCACAGGGCCAGAGTCGTGCCGAACATCCATCGGTCGGTTTGGATTGGCCGCGGCATATGGTTTCAGGAAAGCCTTTCGTGCGGCCGCTTAGGCCGCGTGTTTTTTCTCCAGTTCACGAACGAGTTGTTTGAAGACGCGCCCGCGGTGCTCGTAATTTTCAAACTGATCCAAGCTCGCGCAGGCGGGCGCCAGCAGCACGGTATCGCCGGGCTGCGCGTGCCGCGAAGCCATCTCCACCGCGCGCGCCAGTGTCTCCGCGCGCTCCACGGGAATGACGCCGGCAAGTTCCGCTTCGATCTTGTCCGCCGCGCTGCCGATCAGCAAGGCCAGGCGCACATGGCTGCGCAGCGCCTTGCGAAGAATTTTGTAGTCGCTGCCTTTGTCCTTGCCCCCCAGAATCACCAGCACGTTTCCCGGAAAGGCATCGAGCGCCTTGAGCGTGGCGTCGACGTTGGTGGCCTTCGAGTCGTTGAAATATTCCACGCCCGAAATCGTGGCCACATATTCGATCCGGTGCTCCACCCCCGCAAAGGTGCGAACCCCCTCCGCAATCGCCGCCGGCTCGACCCCGGCAAGCTTAGCGGCAGTTGCCGCAGCCAGAACATTTTCAATATTGTGGCTCCCGCGGAGGCCAATCACCTTGCGCTCCAGCAAGATGGATTCGGTGCCCTCGCAGCGGAAAACCAATTCATCGCCGCGCAAGTAGCATCCGCTGGCGACCCGTTTCTCCCGGCTGAACCAGAACACCCGCGGCACGGTGGGCGCATATTGATGGGCAATGGCATCGTCCGCGTTGATGACCGCGGCGTCCTCCGCCGTTTGATTTTCAAACAGGCGGGCTTTCGCTTTGCCGTACGCTTCGATCGATCCGTGGCGGTCCAGGTGGTCCGGCGTAATGTTGAGCAAGACGGCGACGTCCGGACGAAACGCCACAATCAACTCGAGCTGGAAACTGCTGGCCTCCACCACCGTAAAACTCGCGTCGCTGGAAATGTCCACGCGTGAAATCAGCGGCGTGCCGATATTTCCCGCGACTTGCACCGGCAACCGCGCCGTTTCCAGAATGTGTCCGATCAGCGAAGCCGTCGTGGTCTTGCCGTTCGAGCCCGTAACGCAAATAAGCCGCCCGCGCAGAAAGCGCCAGGCCAGTTCGATCTCGCTCCACACCGGAACCCCGATGGCGCGAGCGGCGGCAAGCGCCGGCATGATCGGCGGCACGCCCGGACTCGGCACAATCAAGTCCTGCCGCACGAAAGTTTCCGGATAGTGGCCGCCGAGTTCCAGTGTGACGCCCGCGGCGCGCAACTTTGCCGCGGTTTCGGCGATTTGCGCCTCGGGCCGCTCCTCGGACGCGGTGACTCGCGCTCCCCGCTCCGCGCAGAACAGCGCCGTGGCGATGCCCGTGCGCGCCAGCCCCACCACCAGCACTTTTTTTTCCGCGAGATCGATGTTCGGCCTCAACGATTACCTCAACTTGAGTGTGGTCAGCGAAAACAGCGCAAAGACCAACGCCGCGATCCAGAACCGCACGATGGTTTTCGATTCGCTCCATCCCCCCAGCTCGAAATGATGGTGCAGAGGAGACATCCGGAAAATGCGCTTCCCTGTTAAACGAAACGACAATACCTGCAGAATAACTGAGAGCGCTTCCAGCACGAACACCCCGCCCACAAAAAACAGCAGGATCTCCTGCTTGATGGCCACCGCGATCATTCCGATCGAGCCGCCCAGCGCCAGCGAGCCGACGTCGCCCATGAACACTTCGGCGGGATGCGCGTTGTACCACAGAAATCCGAGCGAGGACCCCACCAGCGCCCCGCAAAAAACCGTAAGCTCGCCCACCTGCGGCAGGTGCGGAATATCCAGATACTCCGAGAACCGCGCGAAGCTGGTCACATACGTCAAAACCGTCAGCGCCCCCGCGGCCACCACCACGCATCCAATGGCCAGCCCGTCCAGTCCATCCGTCAGGTTCACTGCATTGGAAGATCCCACGATCACCAGCGCCACAAATATCAAAAACGGCATGTAGGAAAGCCACCATAAATAGGGCGTCGATAGAAGAGAATGAATGACCAGGTCCGGATGAAAATTCTTGAAAAATGGAACGCTCAATTGGGTCGAGTAAATGCCGCTGGCCGTGAGCGAGACCAGAGCTATGGCAATACAACTACTGGCGATAATCTGCAGGGAGAATTTGTGCGCCCCGGTCAATCCGAGATTCCTTTTTTTCGCCACCTTGCTGTAATCGTCGATGAATCCAATCATCCCGAAGACCAGCATGGTGAGAACAGCGAGCCACACGTAATCGTTGGTCAGGTCTCCCCAAAGCAGAGTAGGAACGACGGTCGAGCCCACGATCAAGACGCCGCCCATTGTCGGCGTTCCGGCCTTGGACTGGTGGCTCTTGGGGCCTTCTTCGCGGATAAATTGTCCGATTTGCAGGTCGCTCAAACGCCGGATCACCCAGGGGCCCAGCACCAGCGTGATCAGCAGCGCGGTCAGGCTGGCGAGCGCCGTCCGCACAGTGATGTAGCGAAACACGTTGAGCGCGTGAAAATAGCGCTGCAGCACGTCATAGAAGAGGTAGAACAGCATCTCAGGCACGCTCCTTGGGCGTGCCGCTCGCAAGGGAAGCAGCCGGCTCGGCATTCGCGCGCGCGAAGCGTGAATCGAGCGCCTCGACGATGCGTTCCATCTTTACGCCGCGCGAACCTTTCACCAGCAGAACGTCTCCCCGCTGCATCAAATTTCCCACCAGCTCCGCGGCCTCCGCGGACGATGCGCAAAATTTCGCGCGCCCGGCCGGGTGCCCGGCATCGACGGCGCCGCGAACCAAATTTTCCGCGTCACCTTGCACGCCGATGATCCAGCCGAGTTTTCCGGTCGCCGCGGCCGCCCTCCCGGCTTCGCGATGCAGTTCGGCGGAAGCGCCGCCCAGCTCCAGCATTTCGCCGGCCGCGAGGATGTGACGGCCCTCCGCGGGTGTGTTTGTAAGCAACTCGACCATCGCCGCAAGGGCCACGGGATTCGAGTTGTAGCAATCGTTAATCACCGTAAATCCCGCGTCGTACTGCAGGACGCGGCCGCGCATTCCGGTGGCCTCCAATTTCGGAAAAATTTTACTGGCCTCCGCCGCGCCCACGCCCCACACGCTCGCCGCGGCGAGCGCCCCGAGCGCGTTGGAAATATTGTGCCGCCCGGCAAGAGGCAAGCGCAGCCGCGCGCGGCCCTCGGGGCCCAGGAAATCGAATTCGCTGCCGTCCAATCCGCGGTCTTGAATATTTTCGGCGCGGAAATCGCCGCGCCCGGCCACCCCGAAGGTCACCACGCGCCCGGGAGCCACTTGCGCGAAACGGGCCACGCGCGAATCATCGGCGTTCAGCACGGCCACGCTCTCGCGCCCCGCGAGCCCTTCGATCAACTCCCGCTTGGCCAGCGCAATTTCGTCCACCGAAGCAAAAAACTCCAGATGCACCGGAGCCACTCGGGTGACCACTCCGACGTCCGGCCGCGCGATTTCCGCCAGACGCTTCAGTTCGCCCGTATGAGACATCCCCAGTTCCACGACCGCGGCTTCGTCCGCTTCCTCCAGCCGCAGCAATTGCAGCGGCAGGCCGTACTCGTTGTTCAGGTTGCCTTCCGACTTCAGTATGCGGAACCTCGCGGCCAGCAGCGCCGCCAGAATTTCCTTTGTGGTGGTTTTTCCCGCCGACCCGGTGACCGCTGCCAGGCGCCGCCCCCATCGCGTTCGTACGGCCTGTGCCAGGTTCTGGAGCGCGGCGAGCGTGTCCGGAACCGCAAGCAGCCTCGAACGGTACGGCTCGGCGTATCCGGAAATGCGGTCCTCCGCCACGACCCCGGCCAGTGCGCCGGCTTCCAGAGCCGCCACAACATAGTTGTGTCCATCGTGACGCGGTCCGTGTATGGCCACGAAGAGCTCGCCGCGAGCCACGGTGCGAGAATTAATCGAGACACCGGCCAACCGGGCCAGGGAGTCGATGCCTCCGGGCGGCCTAACACCCAGAGCGCGAGCCACTTCTTCAACCGTCCACCGCATAGCGTCCTCAAGGGGCTGGGCTTCACTGGTCTGGGTTCACCCTTGGATCAGCGTCCCTTACGAATAGAGAGCACTTTCAATACCGCAGGCTTGCAACTGAATCTTTCATTCTTATCGGCACGGGATGCCTCGCCGCTGCGGCCAAAACACCGTCAATCGCCGCCAAAACCGCGATGCCGCAGAACGCTTCGCGCCACTTCGCGATCGTCAAACTCAATGGTGCGGTCACGCAACACTTGATACGTCTCATGTCCTTTTCCCGCGAGGAGCACGATGTCTCCGGAACGCGCCTCGTCCAGGGCCACTTCGATCGCCTTGTGCCGGTCCGGCTCCACGAAAAGCTTCGCCTTGGTGCGCTGCACGCCAACAATCACGTCATTGATGATGAGCAGCGGGTCTTCGCTGCGCGGATTGTCCGACGTCAGCACCACGATTTCGCTGACACGACCCGCCGCCTCTCCCATCAGTGGCCGCTTGGTTCTGTCGCGATCCCCGCCACAGCCAAACAGGGTGATGACGCGGCCATCGGGATGCAAATCCTTTGCAGTGATGAGCAGGTTGCGCAGCGCGTCATCGGTATGCGCGTAATCCACAATGACGAGGAAGGGCTGTCCCGCTTCGATACGCTCGAAGCGCCCGGGCACGGCGGAAAGCTGCGCCACGCCGGCAGCGATTACTTCTTTGGGAAGACCGAGTGCCACTCCGGCACCGGCTGCAGCTAAAATATTGTACACGTTGTGACGCCCGACCAGCTTTGAGCGAATCTCGATCTTCCCGGCGGGAGTTTCAGCGGTGAACTCGATGCCGGAAAGTGAAATCGCCGGTTTGCGCGTGGTGATGTCCGCGCCGGGTTCGAGGCCGTAGGTCAGCGTGCGCGAAGCCAGGCCCGCTAGCTTTTGCCCATATTCGTCATCGCGGTTAATCACACTCGTGGCCGGGGCCGCCGCGCCGGTCCCCTCAAACAAGCGCCGTTTGGCGGCGAAGTAGTCCTCGAAGGTTTTGTGAAAATCGAGATGGTCACGCGTCAGATTAGTGAATATCGCGACAGCGAACGGGCATCCCCACAATCGGTCCATGGCCAGCGCGTGCGAGCTGGCCTCCAGCACCGCGTGCGTGCCTCCCGCGCGTACGATTTCGGCCAGGTGCTTCTGAAGGTCCAGCGATTCGGGCGTGGTGTTTGGCGCGGGAATCGCCTCACCCACCAGCCGGTAGCCGATCGTGCCCAGCAGCCCGACTTTGCAGCCCGCCGCGCGCAAGATCGAGTCCACCAGATAGGAAGTCGTGGTCTTCCCATTCGTCCCGGTCACTCCGATGACCTTCAACACTTCCGCGGGACGCGCGTAATAATTGGCCGCGGAAATCGCCAGGGCCTTGCGCGCGTCAGCAACTTGGATCCACGGGAATTCCGGCGGCAGCGTGGCGGGACTCGCCAGTTCGCTGACCACAGCGACAGCTCCGCGCGCCACGGCGTCCGTCACGAACCGGTTGCCGTCGGTTTTTTCTCCGTGAATCGCGACGAACAATGTTCCGGGTTTCGCCAGGCGGCTGTCATAGGCAATTTCTAAAATTTCCAGGTCGCTCTGCGCAACTCCCCCGAGCGTATCGACGCCTCGCAGCAGTTTCGCCAAACGCATGGAGGCACGCGCTGTTCCAGCCTGCGTCATAGGTGCATCACTTTCGCCCTTTTCCGCCAAAATTCCCGCCTTCACCCTCACTTAGCTTTCCCGCGGGCCGCCGCCAGTAGTGAGGCATCGCGAGCGAACTGCACGGTGATCCGGCTCCCGCGGCGGATCATGGCCCCTGGTTCAGGAGACTGTTCCGTTGCGATTCCCGTGCCGACCAAAACAGGAGTCAGCCCCATTTTCAAGCACACTTGGGTCACCTCGCGCACGGTTTTCCCCAGAAATTGCGGCGCGGGAATTCCCTCGCCCTCGGCAAACTCCACCGTCGGCGCCGTGACAGCGGGAGCGGCCTGTGGAATCGCGGGAGCCGGCCCATCCGTCGCGGCAGCCGTCGACATCTGCACAGGATCGAAATCGCTCACATCCGTCAAATTATCATCCTTCTCCTGCGCCGCGCGCGCGCGGCTTGTCCGGATTGTTTCCCCAGCAACAGGGACGTCATGCGGCACCTCCAGGTACGCCAGCACCTGCTGCGCGACTTGCTTGAACACGGGCGCGGCGACCTGCCCGCCTTCGTGCGCCCCCGCCGGCGAATCCAGTTGCACGTAAATCGTGACCGCCGGCGTGTTGATCGGCGCGAAGCCCACGAAGGAAGCAATCAGGTCATGCGTGGAGTAACGCCCTGTCTCCGGATCGTATTTCTGCGCGGTGCCGGTCTTTCCCGCCGAAGTGTAGCCATCGAGCTTGGCCTTCTTGCCGGTGCCGCCGAGGACCACGCCTTCGAGCATGCGGCGCATGGATGCCGCCGTCGTCTCCTTTATGATGCGCCGCGGCAGCGACTGTGCATCCGACGGCTCGCTGACTTGGTTGCCATGCCGCAGCTCGCGCACCACGTGCGGCCTGACGATCAAGCCGCCATTGGCCATGGCTGACACCGCCGAAATCATTTGCAACGGCGTCACGCCGACTTCCTGCCCCATGGAAATCGAACCCACCGAGACCGGCGTCCAATTTTCAAGGCGGCGCAGCTTCCCGCGACTCTCGCCCGGCAAGTCCACGCCCGTCAGCTGCCCGAATCCGAACGCCCGAATGTACTCGTAAAATTTGGGGGCCCCGAGACGCAAGCCGACTTTGATCGCGCCGACATCGCTCGAGTATTGGAGAATCTGCGAAACGGTAAGCAGGCCGTAGGCCTTGTGATCGCGAATGCGGTGCCCGGCGATATAGATTGCACCGTTCTGGCAATCGACCACTTCCTCGGGATTTGTGACGCCTTGGTCGATGGCCGCGGAAAGCGTCACAATTTTAAATACCGAGCCCGGCTCGTAGAGCGCGCTCGCCGCGCGGTCCACGCGCGCTTCGGGAGGACTGTCTTTCGCCGCATTGGGATTGAACGTTGGCCAGTTTGCTACGGCCAGCAGCTCGCCGGAATTGGGATTTTCCACGATGACGGTCCCGGACTTTGCGTGCGTATCCTGAATCGCCTGGGCCAGTTCTTTTTCCGCGATGTACTGGATCTTTTCGTCGAGCGTGAGCACCACGCTCGTGCCTGTGTCCGGAGCTTTGTCGGTCGAGTCGTACCAGCGGCGGTGCGCATCGGCCAGGATCAGCATCTTGCCGGGCTTGCTGCGAATGCTGTCGTCCAGCGCGTATTCGATTCCGCCGAGGCCCTTCTCGTCGATATCCACGTAGCCCAGCACGTGTGCGGCGAGTTCGCGTTTCGGGTAGAACCTTCCGCCTTCGCGCTGAAAATAAATCCCGCGCAGATTCATGGCCGCGATGCGGTTTGCTTTTTCGGGCGGCAGTTTGCGCGCAATCCATGTAAAGGAATGCGAGCTGGCAATGCGCGTGGCGATTTCGTCGGAGGGAGTGTCCAGCACTTTGCCGAGCAGGCGCGCCACCATATCGGGGTCGGCAATTTCGGAAGGCACGGCGAAAGCCGAATCCACGGGCACGCTCATCGCCAGCGGATTCATGTTGCGGTCAAAAATTTCCGCGCGGCTTGCGCCCACGTCCACAATGAGCCGTTGCTGGTGCTGCGCGCGGGAGTAATATTCGCTGTAGCGGAATAATTGCAGGTAGGCCAGCCGTCCGAACACCGCCCCGGTCCACAACGCCGCGAGGGCAGCTACAATTATGATCCGGGTCCGGGGACTGCGCAGATCCATATTTTCGCCGGGAATTCCGGGCCGAACAGTCGTGAGGCTCGGGCACGTCCGTCTGGCCGGGCGGCTCCGGTTTACCTTTCCGATCCTGGTTACCCCGGGAGCGACGGGATGCGTTGACGCCGCGGGAAAATTATTGTCGCGCTGCCTGACCGTTGGCCGGGCGCGCCTCCGCCATCACAGCGTTCGGCGGCAGTTCCATCGGAGCCACCTGTCCAGGCACGGGAGCGGTCAACCCAAGCTGACGCCGCGCGATGATGTCGATGCGTTCTGGCGCGCGCAAACCCGCAATTTCCAATTTGAGTTCCTGGTTGAGCTCTCTGGCCTGGGCCCGCTCGCTGCGCAGCGATTCGAGCTGGTAGCGGAGCTGGATGGTCTCGAAGTGCTGCCAGGCGTACAGGAAAGCGCCCAGCGCGATCAGTGCGCCGAGCGATACGACGCGCGCGCACTCGCGCATGTGGTTGGGGGCCACGAAACGCACCAGGCGCGAATTATCAATCTGTTTGATGGTAAAGAACTCGGTCATCTCAGCCACGCTTCCTCTTGCGGCCTCCCGTGCTGGTCGGGATCGATCTTTTCGGCTGCGCGCATCTTCACGCTGCGCGCGCGCGGGTTGGCCGCAACCTCCGCGTCCGATGCTGGTATGACCTTCTTGGTGAGAATTTTCAGCGCGCCTTCCTGCGCCAGGCGCTGAAAGCACTGCTTGACCGGGCGGTCCTCCAGCGAGTGATAGCTGAGCATCACCCACCGGCCGCCTGGAGATAGTGTGGCAGGAACCCTAGAAAGAAACTGCCCGAGTTCCTCCATCTCTCGATTCACCGCAATCCGCAGCGCCAGAAACGTTTTTGTCGCGGGATGCAGCTTCTGCCTTCCCCTTACGTTTCGGGCCCCTGCCACAACCGTTGCCAGGTGTTCGGTGTCCCGTATGGGACGCGCTCGAACGATGGTCCTGGCGATTCTGCGTGAATCCCGCTCTTCTCCGAACTGATAGAGCAGGTCGGCGAGCTCTTTTTCGCCCGCCGTGTTCACAATGTCGGAAGCCGTTTCTTCCATGTCGCGGTCCATGCGCATGTCCAGAGGGCCGCGCGCGCGGAACGAAAAACCGCGCTCCCTCAGATCCAGCTGCATGCTCGATACGCCCAGGTCCGCCAGCACGCCATCCGCGGGAGGAAGACTTCGCTCTGCGAAAACCTCGCCGATTTGTGAAAAGTTCGCGTGCACTAAAGTCACTTTGTCCCCGAATTCCGCCAGCCTGCCGCGCGCGATTTCCAGCGCCTGCGCATCGCGATCCAGGCCCACCAGCCGCCCGCCCATCCCAAGCCGCCGGGCAATTTCTATTGCGTGCCCGGCAAGCCCAACGGTGGCATCGATATACAGACCGCCCGGCTTGATTGCCAGCCAGTGGATCGTCTCTTCGACGAGCACTGGCTTGTGCTCAACATTCAAACTAGATGCCCAATTCGTCCAGGATCTTCAGGTCGTCATCCGTGATCGGGCTCTTCTTCAGGTTCTCCAACGACCGGTTGTGATTCCAAACTTCCAAGTATGTCAGGTGCCCCATCACGTCCACGTCACCCTTCATTTGCGCAGCTTCCCGTAACACCGGTGGAATCAGGATCCTGCCCTGGCTGTCTGCCTCCACCGCCTGGCCGTAATAGTTCGTCCAGGTCAAAAACTTCTGCTTGGTACGGTTGTGCGAAGAGAGCCGGGCCAGCTTGCTCTCCAATTCCTCCCAGATTTTCATTGGGAAGATCCGGGCGTAATCACCGGTTTCGCTCGTGACGTAAAACTGCGCGCCAAATGCCTTGAGCTCTTCCAGAAAGGCCGCGGGTATTTTGAGACGGCCCTTCTCGTCCACCCTTGCCGGAATGTTTCCCCTTAGCATGTAGTCGTCGGCCCAAAGTACTTGTCGAGCGTTCGCCCCTCACAGGTAGTCCCCTTTAGCGCTTCACAGCCCCATCAACTTCGCCACTGTCTTTCACTTACCACCACTTCTTCCCACTTTGTGCCACGATTCTAGCCAGCTTCAATCGCTTGTCAAGTAAAAACTGTAGAAGCTCAAAGATTATTTGTGGATATTCGGAAGTCTTGCGGTGCGTTGCCGTGAAACCACTACAGATTGTGTTCGCAGCCAGAAATCAGCCTAGGATTAGAGTGGCGCTTGCTGAAATATTTTTGCAAAATTGTTTCGTAAGAGTAACCGCGGCCCGCTTTTTCGGTGACTTTCTGGAGAATTCACATGGCTTCGGAGAATTTTAGGCCAAAGGCAGGCGCACTTTACTCTCCGGGCGAATCAGGGGCCATGCCAACGTGCAGGTGAGCGAGTTGTCCTAGCATTTCACGATCTTCGCCACTCAATCCCCCGGTGAAGGAGGGATCGTTGAGCCTAGCCTGGCGGTCCGCTTCGCTCAGGTCGCGCAGCGAGTGCAGGCGTTGCAGGATGGCCTGGCGCCGCGCCGGGGGCATCTGTTGCCAGCGTGGAAAAAGTGACTGCTGGACATATCTCCGCTGCTCAGGCGTCATTTGCTCCCACACGCGCTGCCGATCGCGCAAAGCCTGTTGCTGCTGGGGAGTCAGGCGGTTCCACGCTTCCAGGCGCTGGCGGATCTGTGCCTGCTGTTCCGGCGGCAGGCTGTTAAAGCGCTGGTTGTTCCTCAGAAACTGCTCTTGCTTCTCCGGAGGCAATTCCTGGAGCCTTTCAATTGCCTTTGGCGGCAATTTGTTTGGATTACCCTGAGGAGGGAGTGCGTTAGGCAGCCTGGGCCGCACTTGAGGTCGCGGTGCTTGGCGTGGCGCTTCACCCTCTTGTTGAGGGGCCGCAGTTGATCTTTGCGCGTGGGCTGAGCCACACAAGAGTCCCGCCGCCAAGCAGGCGGCCCAAAATGTACCGAATTGGAAACTCAGCTTCATTACCTGGTTTCTTTTATCACTTCGCCCCTTGACGCAGCCTGTGCCACAGGCAGTTCGGAAAGGGCGTCAAATTTGGAGACCACGTCGAAATTTTCGAGCACCGGCAAATCCCGGATCATCCCAAAATCCGATTCCGCCGAAACCTGGCTGGACGGACTGGCCTGGCTCACAACCGAAGGGTTTGTTGCAACCCGCGGCCTCGACGACAGCCAGACCGACATGACCACGAGCGCGGTAACCGCAAGGGCCAGGCGCGGCGTTGGCATCCAGTCCCAGAAGCCGCGGCGCGCGGGCTCGGCGGCAATGCGCGCGCGCAATGCGGCATCAAAGGCCGGCGACGGGGAGACCTCCGGAAGATCGTCAAGCGCGCTCCAGACTGCGCGAAACTCCTCTGCGCGCAAACGGCAGGAGGCGCAGCCGGACAGATGCTCCTCGACGGCGTGGCGCTCGACAGGGCGGGCCCGCCCATCCAGGTACTCGATTAATTTGCTTTCGAGCGCGGCACATTGATGCAGACTACTTTTTTCTTTGCCAAACATAGCACCCTCACTTCCTCACCAAACTTCCAATCCGGCAGGCGGCGTCCAACACAGCCCAAACCCGTTAACAGGCGGGCTGTCCGCTGCGGTCGACTGGCACTCGATCCATCCTCACCGTAGGACTCACGAGTGGGGCCAGCTGAACGCGCAACGTTTCATATGCTCTGAACAAAAGCGATTTCAGCGCGCTTTCCGAACATTCCAAAACGCGCGCAATCTCGTCGTAATCCAGTTCCTGATACTTGTGCAACAGCACGGCGGCCCGCTGTTTTTCGGGCAGTGCGTGAATCGCTTTCAGAATCATTTCCGCGCGGCAGCGCGCCACAAGTTCCTGCTCGACGCTGGGCGCGCGGTCGGCCACCTCGAGTACGGGCTGCTCGCTCTCACCGGAGTCCACCTGCTGGTCCATGGAAATTTCCATCTGGCGGTGCCGGTTGTCGCGCACTGAATTCAGCGCCAGATTCGTGGCGATGCGGAACATCCAGGTGGTGAACTTGGCGCTCGGCGCGTATTCCTGGCGAGCACGGTAAACGCGGAGAAAAACTTCCTGGGCCAGGTCTTCCGCGACGGCCGTGTCGCGGACCATGCGGTAAAGGAAATTGACCAGGGGAGTCCTGTACTTGCGGAGCAAAAGCTCAAAGGACTGTTCGTCCCCGGCTTTCACGTCCAGCATCAATTGGACGTCGGTCCTGGCCATAACCTCCACAGCTTACCAAACCCATTTATTGTCAAAAAGTTGCGAGAAAAATGAACGTGCCCAATGTCCACCCCGTTCCGCTAAGTTGTTTCCTTTCAGCACGATCCAATAACTGGGCGCGATGTGGCTCAAATTCCCGCGCGGTGAACGGCGCCATCGACTGCCCGAATGCAGTCCTCCAGCGATTCTTGTTCGTCGGCAGTCAACTCATCCCTGGAAAAGGCCCGCACGTCCTGAAGGGCCTGGAGAAGCTCGCCCCATCCGTCAGCAAGCGGCGAGACCAGCGGATAACCGCGCAATATATATCGCAGCGCGCGCAGGCAACGTCGATCGCACCACGCCTCGACGAGCCGCTGAATGCTGCTGAACAACTTCTTATTATCTTCGATCATTTTTTCCGAGCGAGTGCGCCAGAATATTTGAATTGCACATCGCGGCCGTCAGCGCGCAATTAACTGCTGTAAAGCCACCGCGCCAGATCGAGATTGTGGTTGAAGTAGTCGCTGGAAGGCGCGTTTTTCGCGTTGTAAACGAACAGGGGAATATCTATTTCGTGTAAGGAGCCGTGCGAGCGGAGGCCGGGAAAACTTTCCTTCTCATCATCGAGTTCGCCAAACACGGTGTCCTTGTCGCCGAGCACCATCAGATTTCCGATCCGGGAGGCCATCAGCTTGAATTCATGCGCCGCCTCGTCGCGCGTGAGAATGCGCTCAACTCCTTTTACCCCGGACACAATATCCCGCACCCGCGCCGCATCCTGTGGACTCTTCAGATGTATGTAGACGGCTCCGCTGCAGCCGCGGTGATGCTTCATGTAACGGTCCCGTCCGGTGGACACGGCTTTGCGGATCGGGACTCCTTTGCCGGCGCAAACCTGCTCGAGGTCCCAGCACAAGCTCTTGGCGTTCATTCCGTGGTCCGCCGTAGCGAGGAATGCGGCGTCCGGAGCCGCTTTCATGGCCTGGCCGATGAGGTCGTCCATCCGCGCCAGGTGCTCCTTGGATTCCGGCGCTTCCGGAGCCCACATGTGCATCGGATAATCCGTGGTGTGAATGTAAAGGACGCCGATATCCGGGCGAGTTTTCAGGATGTTGATGGCCGCTGCCATTAACCAATAGTTAATATCCGGGCTATAAATGACCGGCGCAGGACCGAGCTTCTGGACCCACTCGGGCGTGGGGTTCTCCGCCGTGAGCACAATTTCAGCCCCCCGCAAAAGAAGAGTGGCCGTCTTGGCCTTGCTGGAAAGCAGCGCCGACTTCACGCCATGGCGCGCGGCGCGTTCAAACAGCGTGGGAGCGAGCACCAGGTCGGCCGATTCCACGTAGAGTTCTTCCCCGCTCTTTTCGTCAAAATAGGAATTGGCAATGATCCCGTGAGTCTCGGGCCAGGTCCCGCAGCAAATCGAAGCATTGTTGGCGTTGGTGACGGAAGGCATCACGCCTTTCACTTGTTTATAGATCCCGTCGCGTTTCCATTGGCCGAGCACAGGCATTTTGCTTTCGGCCAGGTAGCGCGGATCGAACCCGTCAAACATGATCACCACCACACGCTGCTGCGCGCCAGTCTGGCCCTGAGCCAGTGCGAATTTTCCGAGCGCCGCGGAAGCGGCAGCGGCCGTACCATACTTAAGCAGGGTTCGGCGGCCAGGCAGGTTATTCATGGAATCCCTCATCGTGCGATTTCGTTTTCGATTTCAGCGCTGAACTGCAACATACATCCGGCGCGCCCGGAATTCAATGTGGGTTTTAGTAGCGCGGGCTTCAGCCTGCGGGGGTTCGTCATTCCAAGGACTGACCCCCGCAGGCTGAAGCCCGCGCCACCTCAAGCATGAAACAATTTGGCGAGCAGCAACATTAGGGAGACTCCCAGGAAAACCAGCAGCGCCATGCGCGTATCAGGCTCGCGATTCACCTCAGGGATCAGATCCGTCGCGGCAACATACAGTGTGACCCCCGCCGAAATGGGCAACGCATAGCCCACTTGCGAATGCAGCAAACCCATCAGCAGCACGCCGGCAACGGTAGCCACGCCCAGCCAGATGGCGGCCAGGAGCGCCGTGCGCCGGCTCTGCCCGCTCGCCAGCATGAGCGAAGCGACGGTAAAACCCTCCGGAATTTTGTGCAAGACGATGGCCAGAAAAATCACCCCGCCCAGCCAGCCGGAAACCAGGAACCCGGAAGCGATGGCCACGCCGTCAAAAAACGTATGGATGGAGAGCCCCAGTAACGCGGAAATCCCGGCGTGCTGCGGAACAAAATGCTCGACGTGCGTCTCTTCTCCAAAATGAAAATGCGGCGCAAGGGTATGCTCAAAGAAATGAACGATGAAATAGCCGACCAGCACCAGAAAATACGCGAGGTTCCCCGTCAGAGCCACCGACTCGGGCAGAATTTCGAGAAGGGCCGCGGCCAGCATGAAGCCCGCGCCCAGCGCCAGAAAATATTTCAAATATTGCCGCGACCATTCGCGGTGCAGGATAAAAAGCCCGCCGAGGATATTGGCCGCCGCGGCCGTCAGCCCCAGCACCAGCGCCAGAGTCATGCGCGAAGCAGGAACGTGGATGGACGGATCAGCCAGCATCGTCAACCGCTGTGGCGAAACAGAATGACGTCGCCTTCCTGGACGATGTATTCCTTGCCTTCGAGGCGCACCTGGGCGCGCTCGCGCGCCACCGGCAAGCTCCCGGCGGCAAGCAAATCTTCGCAGCGCACGACTTCGGCGCGAATGAAGCCGCGCTCGATGTCCGAGTGAATCGCGCCCGCCGCCTTTTGCGCGTTCATGCCGCGCTTGATGGTCCAGGCGCGAACTTCGGGTTCGCCCGCGGTGAAAAACGAAGTCAGCCCCAGAAGCTGGTAAGTCGCCTGAATGATGCGGTCGAGCCCGGAAGATTTGAGCCCGTACGCCGCGAGCATTTCAGCAGCCTCGGCGGGCTCCAGTTCGGCAAGCTCCGCCTCGATGCGCCCGCAAACGGACAAAACAACGGTGTTGGGGCGGCCCACAAGTTTCGAGAGCTTGTGGCGTTCGACCGCCATGTCCAGTTCGGCCACTTCGCTATCGCCTAGATTCAAGACGTACAGCATGGGTCGCTGCGACAGAAATTTGTAACCGTGGATGGTCTTGCGTTCCTCCGGATTAAATTCCAACTCGCGCAGCGGTTTTTCCGATTCGATGGCCGCCTTGCAGCGGTCCAGCAAGACGAGTTCCTGCTCCAGAGCCGGTTCCTTCTTTTTCTTCAGATCCTTTTCCACGCGCTCGATGCGCCGCTCGATCTGATCGAGGTCGGAGAGCATCAGCTCGAGGTCCAACACTTCCGCGTCGCGCAACGGATCGATGGAACCCGCCGAATGAGGCACGGAGGGATCGTCGAAAACCCGCAAGACGTGCGCGAGCGCATCCACCTCGCGCAGCGGCGCAAGCACGGCGGAATCCTTGGCGCGGTCCTTGACCATGCCGCCGACGTCAACGTATTCGACCGTGGCGTAGGTAATCTTTTTTGGATTGTAAAGTTTGGCCAGCTGTTCCAGGCGCGGTTCCGGCACGCGCGCCACGCCCACGTGCGTGGCCGCGCGCGCCGCCTTCTCGTCCAGACGCGCCCGCGTCAGAATTTTGAACAGAGTGGTCTTGCCGACTTGAGGAAGCCCGATGATCCCTGTTTGCATAGGTTCGGAATCGTAGCATACCCGTGCGCACGACGCCGCACAGCGCGGGCCGGTTCCCGGTAGGAGTGCTTCACGGAAGTTGGATGGATCGCAGGCGCAGGTTGAGAATTGAAATCGAAAGCAAAACTAATTTATCCTGCCCTACCGTTTTCCCGCCTGCTTGCCGCTATGAAGGAGACTATCCAAGTCTGTGCCAATCTGCTTTTGATTGCCGCCGATCTCTACATCTCCATTGAAGTAGGCGCCTTCTTCAATCACGATTCTGGCAGTGTTCACATCACCCACGATGGAAGCGTTTTTGGTAATCTCGATCCGGTCATAGGCCCTGATATTCCCATTCACCTCGCCGGAAATCATGGCTTCACGGGCCACGATGTCGGCTTTCAAATGCGCGCTGGGGCCCACCGTCAACCGAAAACCACCAACGGAAACCGATCCCTCAACCTTGCCGTCCAATTTGAGGTCCTCGTTTCCGCTAATTTCCCCTTTTACTTGCATGCCGGGGCCCAGGTAGGACGTTGAGTTTCCCATGGAATTCGAATCCCGAGGAAAAACAGGCGGGCCGGGTTGCGTGTCTTTGTTAGTCTGCATCAGATTTTTCCTTTGTTGGTTTCAAAATATAGGGCCATAAAAACGTTATCCTAAAATCAATAGCCGATCGCACGGATTGAAGCAAGGAAGGCTTTTTATCGGTGTGCCAGGTCCGCACTCCTGCCGCGCCCAAATGGCGATCGCGGAACTCCCTTGGGCCAATCCAAAGTTAGCCGCGCAGCGCCGCACTAAGGCATCTCCTGCGTCGGAAGAATTGTGGTCCCATCCCGCGTAAATTCAAATCGTAACGTCCAGGTACTCAGGACGCCCCGGCCGCCTACCTTCGGCGGCTTAAATTTCCAATCCTGCGCGGCATCCAAGGCCGCGTGCGCAAAGTATTTGCTCGGCCCGCGCGATTCGATCTCGGCATCCTCCACGTTTCCGGACCGGTCGACATTTACCTTGACGCTGACTCTCACCGTTCCTCGAATGGATTTTTGCGCCGACTGGAGGACATCAGGCGTGACCTGGTGAGCGACTTCGCCGTGCATCACGGAGCCAGCCGGAAATTTCGCGACTGTGTTTGTCGCTTCTTCATGCATCGTCTCGGGATGAATCATGGCCGGCACCGGAGCAGGAGCTCTGGAAGTCTGCACTTCCTCGGCGGCGGCCGAACTGTACGGCTTGGCGGCGCGCTCCTGAGTCGCCTGCGATGAAGGCGCCGCCTGTTTCGTTGCAGGCGGTGCGACCGGCTGTTCGACCCTGGCGGCGGGAGCTTGTGGAGCGGCTTCATGGCGGCGCATGAGTTTCGCCCATGCCAGAGCGGCGACCAGCGCGAGCGCACATCCCACTACGATGGGCACCGTGTAGCTACGGCGCTTCACAGGCGCTCTTGAAGCTTGAGCGGTGGGCCGTATTGCCGGTGACGGAGTCCGTACGGCAGGCGGAAGCGATTGGGTTTGGGGAACCGGAGCCCGCCCTTCCAATCGGTCTGCGATTTGATCCACCGTCCAGCGACCCTGTGGCTGATGCAGCAGACAGTGGCGCGCAATATCTAGAAAAGGCTCTTGCAGCGAAAGTGGGATGAGAAGACCCGGTTGTTCCGCCGTTCTTGCAGCGGGCAGATTCTGTGTCATCGTCTCGACTAAGGTCATGCCCAGCGACCAAACGTCACCCGCGGGCGACATCGGCTGGGACCTGGGCCGGTTGCCGATGGAATTTTCGGGCGCATCGTAGGCGTCTTGCATGCCGGGACTATCCGGCGATTCCCCGGCGCGGCAAATTCCGTCGCTCGATACTTTCAATTGGTCGCCGCTGGCCATGATGTTGGCCGGCTTAATGTGTCCGTGAACGAATCCTTTACCATGCAGGTAGCCAAGGACGTCCAGGACAGACACAAGCATCTCCCGGCCCTCCGCAGGCGTGAGCGCGCGTACGGGGAGAACTTGCGCCAGGTTCTCCTCGGCACACTCCATTGTGACGTACACAAGCGGCACGCCCCCGAGCTCCGAGCGCCCCATTTCATAAAGCGGAATCAGGTGAGGATGCGAAAGCTTTGCGGCCATTTGCCAGCGCGAGAGTAGCAGTTCACCCTCTTCCGGATTCGCGGGAAGAAGTTTGATCGCGGCTTTTACAAGGCGTTCACCATCACGGTACTCTGTGAGGAATACCGCGCCGCGTTCGGATTCGCCCAGGTATCGGAGCAGCTGGAACTTCCCATCGAGGATTTGACCTTCCCATTCTTTCCAAGTGTTAGACATAGTTCGACCTTGTCGAAGGGTAGGCTGGGGGTGACCGTCATTGTATCGAAGTACCCGGTCCAGGGGGTCAAGGGAATATGTGCGAAGTGCCCATGAGGATAAGTCGGCCGCAGCCGGTAAAATCGGCCCTTCGCCCCCCTTGACGTCACTTGGCCTGGCTCATATGCTACGTCCACTGCCATGGCCAAGACTCATTTTTCCGTGGACGCGGAACAGGTGATGCGCGAGTTGTGCCGCGTAGACAGGCATCTTGCGCGCGTAATCCGCAAGGCCGGCTCATTCCCGACCAAGAAGCAGAAACCGCAGCCTCCGTTTGAGAGCTTGCTTCGCGCCATTGTTTACCAGCAGCTGGCGGGCGCCGCAGCCGCGACAATTTTCGGGCGGGTGAAAGCGCTGGGCACGAATGGCAGCTGCCCGACTCCCGAAGAAATTCTGCGAGCCACGAAAGCGAAATTGCGCCGCGCCGGGCTGTCACGGCAGAAAATCGCCGCGGTAAGGGATCTGGCCAGGAAAACTATCGACGGAACTGTTCCTCCCCTAACGGCGATTCGCCGCATGAGCGAGGAAGAAATTCTGGAGCGGCTCACGCAGGTGCGCGGGATCGGCGAATGGTCCGTGCAGATGTTCCTGATGTTCCAGTTGGGCCGTGCCGACGTGCTGCCCACCAAGGACTATGGAATTCGCAAAGGATTTCAGCACGTCTACGGCCTCGAGAAAGAGCCCAAACCGCAAGCGATCCTCGAACACGGCGAGCGCTGGCGCCCCTACCGCTCGATTGCCAGCTGGTATTTGTGGCGCGCCGTGGACCAGAAAAAAAAGAAGAAGAAGGAGTAGTGGGACGGGCTTCAGCCTGTCTCCTTTTCCTAAACACAATCCAAATCAAAACCCGACGGGCTGAAGCCTGTCCTACTAAGACTTCTGGCGCGCTGTGAAAAACAACGCCGCTAGCCCGGAAAAAAGCACGGCGCTTTCCAGCCACACGGAATACTGGTGCAGCCGGTCGAACGCCGCTCGCAGCGGATCCCTCGCCGGCGTCGCATCGACCGAACCCATCTGCGCACGGAGCGCGTCCATGCGCGCGATCACGCCATACTGCGAGGCCATGGTGCACACAATCATGACCAGCACCAGCAGCGCGGCGGGACGCGCAAGCGCCGCGACGGATTTTTCCAGCGCCGCCGTGGCGATCAGATAGACGCATCCGGCCACAATCCCGAGCATATGCAGCCGCGCCAGCGAGTAGCCCACCACCACGCCCGCCAAATCCTTGGTCGGCATCACGGAAAAAATGCCCTGTGTGAGGAAAATGAAGTAGATCATGCCGCCCAGCCAGCAGCCCAATGAAAGATACTGGAGAAATCGCAGTGTCGCCGCCACGGTGTGTTCCTTTGCTCTCGCGCTGTTCAGAGTAGCACAGGCAATCTTGCCTGTGCGGTTTTGAAGGCCGAGGGCTTTAAGATTTCGATCGATCCGCAGCCGCAAAACCCGCGCAGCCCGGCCGCGGCGGATGCCTGTGCTGCTAAACCCTCTTCAAAAAACTTTTTAAGCACAGCTTGGCAGGCAAACGCTAAGATATTAGAGGAAAACATGGCAACATGGAAATGCGCGGGGAGTGGTGGGCGATCAAGGACTTGAACCTTGGACCTCTCGCGTGTGAAGCGAGCGCTCTAACCACTGAGCTAATCGCCCTTAAGACAAGCTTCGTTTGTAGCAGAAGCGATAGGGATTTTCAACCCAATGGCCACGGCAGCGTCAAACCAGATTGCACAGTTACAAGCATCGATTGCCGGTGTAATTCGCGGCAAGGACGAAGTCATCCGTCTGGCCCTGGTGGCTCTCCTGGCCAGGGGTCACTTGCTGATCGAGGACGTTCCCGGAGTGGGCAAGACGACCCTGGCGCAGGCGCTGGCGAATTCCTTTCACTGTTCCTTCCAGCGCATCCAGTTCACTTCGGACCTGCTTCCCTCCGACGTGGTGGGCACCAGCGTGTTCAATCAGATCGAGCAGCGCTTTGATTTCAAGCCCGGCCCGATTTTCGCCAACATCATCCTGGCCGACGAAATCAACCGCACCACGCCGAAGACGCAGTCCGCGCTGCTCGAGGCCATGAACGAAGCGCAGGTAACAGTGGACAACCACACCTACAAGCTCCCGCAACCGTTCATGGTGCTGGCCACGCAGAATCCCGTCGAACATCACGGCACCTACCCGCTTCCGGAATCGCAGCTGGACCGCTTCGTGCTCCGCATCGGCATGGGTTATCCGTCACGCGACAGCGAGCGCGAGATCATGCAGCAGCATGCCAGCGGGCGCAACGCGGCCGCCGAAGTTACCCCCGTGATGGAAGCGGAGGAAGTCGAAGTGATGCAGCACGCCGTCGAGAAAGTGCGCGTGGACGACAGCCTGCGGGACTACGCCCTCGATATCGTCGAACGCACCCGGCATTCCGAGCAGCTCACGCTCGGCGTGAGCCCGCGGGGATTACTGATGCTGCAGCGCGCGGCCCAGGCGCGGGCCTTTCTCGAAGCGCGCGATTATTGCACCCCGGACGACTTCAAGCGGCTCATCCTTCCGGTGTTCGCGCACCGCGTGGTGGTGAACTCGCGCTACGCCGCCACGCAGAAAAAATCGACGCAGGCCGAAATGGTTCTTCGCGAAATCATGGAATCCACCCCAGTCCCTCTCTGATGAATCCCGAATTTGTCGAACGCCGCGTCGGCTCCCCGCTTTTACGCAAAGTGGTGGGGGTTTCGCGCGCGGCTCAGTGGAACCGGTTGCGGGAGACCCTGGACAGTCCCAGTTGGCGCAGCTTTGGCATCGCCATGGGCGCACTGGCGATGGCGCTTTTCCTGGCGCTGTATTCCGGGGCGGCGGCCGAGCAAGGCCATCTGGCCATCGCGGGAATGTCGGCGCTGTCCGCGTTGGCGCTGGCCGCGTGGGTGGGGCTGACCGTGGTGCCGGCGCTGGCGCGGCGCACGCCGCTGGGCTGGCTCAGCTACCAGATCGATTACAAAGTGACGCGCGAAGGCATGGTGTACATCGCTGGAATTTTGGTGATCGCGCTGGCGGCGCTCAACACGGGGAATAATTTGTTGTTCATGGTTCTGGCCTGCCTGCTCGCCGGAATTCTGATTTCGGGGCTGCTTTCGCGCGTGGTGCTCGGCGGCATCGATGTGCGGCTGGAATTGCCCGAGCACATTTTCGCCCAGCGCACCATTCTGGCCATCGCCGAACTCAACAACACCAAGCAGATCGTGCCGTCCTTTTCCCTTTCGCTCGTGAGCGAAGACGCGCCGAAGCCCCAGGAAAACGGCCCCCCCAGTTCCGCGGCACGGATTCTGGATCGCCCGGTCTATTTCCCTCACATTCCTCACCGGCAAACGGTGCGGCAAAACGTGGAGCTGACCTTTCCGCGGCGCGGAGTTTACCGCCAGGACGCGCTGGGATTGCGCACCAGGTTTCCATTTGGCTTCCTGCAAAAAACGCGGCGGGTGGACTCCGCGATCGAAGTGGTGGTGTATCCCCGCATCCAGCCCACGGAAGAGTTTTACGAGATTCTTCCGCTGGTGAGCGGCGAACTGGAGAGCTACCAGCGCGGCCGCGGCAACGACCTTTACGCCATCCGCGACTACCAATTCAATGACAGCGCGCGCCACGTAGACTGGAAGGCTTCCGCCAGGACCGGCGCCCTGCAAGTGAAAGAATTCGCGCGGGAAGACGAGCGGCGAGTCCTGCTGGTCTTCGATCCGTACATCGGGTCGCAGGGAATGGACGCCCGGGCCGCGGAGCGGTTCGAGCGCGCCGTGAATCTTTGCGCCGCCCTGGCCTGGCACTTTTATGAAATTAACTCCGTGATGGAGTTTCGTTCCGCAGGTTTCGCCACGCCGCGTATGGGCGCCGGCGAAATTGTGTACGACATTTTGCGCTATCTGGCCAGCGTCACTCCGCTGAAGCCGCAGGTGGGCAAGAGCTTCCTCGATACCCTCGGCGACGCGCCGGACATTTTCAAAATTGTCCTGACCAGCCACGCGCCCGGCACGATTCCCTCGCACCTCTGGAACACCGCGTATTTTCTATTCGTGTCGTCACTGTAAGGTTTGTTTCCACGACCACCCAAATCGGTGGAACTCGTGTCGCCGAGCCGGCAAAGAATGCAGCCCTCCCGTGGCGCCGGCGTCTCGCCGGCGGTTTTTGCAGCCCCCGCGCCTCACAAAAACGCCGGCGAGAGGCCGGCGCCACAGAGCATCGGGCGTCAAGCTCATTGCTCGGATTTCCGTTCGATCCCCCGATGTGCGAAAATCGCGCCGGTGAGCCTGCTGAAAATTCCCGCGCCGGAACTGCCAACTTTCAGGCGGGGCATGCTGTCCTGGTTTGCCAATTCCAAACGCGATCTTCCCTGGCGCCGCACGCGCGACGCGTACCGCATCTGGCTGTCGGAAGTCATGTTGCAGCAGACACGCGTCGCGGCCGTGCTTCCCTACTACGAGCGGTTCCTCGCGGCCTTTCCAAATGTGCAAGCGCTGGCGCGTGCGAGGATCGATCGCGTGCTGGGGAACTGGTCGGGACTCGGCTATTACAGCCGCGCAAGGAATTTGCAGCGTGCGGCAAAGGAGATTGTCGCGCGCCATGCGGGCAATTTCCCGCGCGAATACGAAGCCGCGCTGGCGCTTCCGGGCATCGGCCGCTACACCGCGGCGGCGGTTTTAAGCATCGCTTATGACCAGCCGCACGCGGTGCTGGACGGTAACGTCGCGCGCGTGCTCGCCAGGATCGGCGCCGTGCGCGGCGAGTTGCGCGCTCCTGCCACGTGGCGGAAACTTGGGGCCACGGCGCAGGAGGGGCTCGATCGAAACGCTCCCGGCGAGTGGAACCAGGCCATGATGGAGCTGGGCGCCACCGTATGCACGCCGAAATCGCCGCGTTGCGCGGAATGCCCGGTCCAAAATTGGTGCCGCGCCCGCGCGCTGGGCATCGCCGAAAAATTGCCGGCCGCGCGAAAAAAACGCGCAACGGTTGAAGTAACTCTCGCAGCGGCGGTGCTGCTCGATCCGCGCGGACGCACCCTGCTGGTGCGCCAACCTGACGGCGATGGCGCGCTTTTTTCGCACCTGTGGCAGTTCCCGGCCCTGGAAACCACAGGGAGAGATCTCGGCGCTTCTCTCGCCGCGCACTTGCGTAATAAATTCGGCGTGGGGGGGAAGGACATTCTTACGCCGCTCACGACTGCCCGCCACACAGTGACCTTCCGCAATATCCGCCTGGAACCGTATCTGGTTCGCGTCACGCGTTTGCCGCGCGCCACGGAGGCGTGCATCGTTGCCCTTGCCAGGATTCGCCGCCTGCCCATCTCCAACGCCACGCAGAAAATCGCGGACGCGGCGATTGCTTTCAAGTAGAACGGGCTTCAGCCTGTCAGGTTTTGATTTTCGTTCACTCGAAAAAGCAGACAGGCTGAAGCCCGTCCCACCGGCCCCGTCACTACCATTACCCGATACGCCTCACCCGATCCCGCAGGCCCTGTGGGATGTTAAACTGGTACTTCGCGCCATGGACCCCGCAGGCCAAACTCCCGCTGAACCGCTGCCGGTGCATTTCTCCGCGATCCGCCGCCATTTTGAGATCTCCCTATTTTTCCTCCTTTTGACGGGCGTGCTGACCCTGGTCTCCACCGGCAAGCTGGACATCTTCACGACTCTTGCGCTTCCCGCGGCCATGCTGTTCAAGGGCTACCGCTGGTGGCACGGGAAAGCGCCTGAAATTTCCAACCGCTTCGGCACTTGGCTGACCGTTGGCTACTTCATTTTTTTCCCGTTCGATCTTTGGATCGTTTCGCGGATGCTGGCGGCAGGCGCGCAGAATCCGGGCCTATACGCAGCCCTGCTGGCGACGGTTCACCTGATGCTGTTTGCCACGATCGTGCGGCTCTTCAGCGCCTCAACCACCCGGGATTATCTGTTCCTGACCATGATGGGCTTCACGGCGATGCTGGCCGCCGCAATCCTCACCGTGGACACTGTCTTTCTGGCCTTCTTCTTTATTTTTCTGGGCCTAGCGGTCTCGACCTTCGTGGCACTGGAAATGTGGCGAAGCGCGGAGGGAACGGTCACGCGTCCCATGGAGAGCGGCACGAGCGCCGCGAATAAATTGCACAACGCGCTGGGCGTGACTTCCGTGGCCATCGCCCTCGGATCACTGGCGGTGGGAGCGGTCATTTTTCTGATCCTGCCGCGCGTCAGCGGCGGCTACATGTCCGGACTCAACATGCAGCCCACCATGATTTCCGGCTTCAGCGACGACGTGGAACTTGGCGAAATCGGCGAGATCAAAAAGAACAGCACGGTGGTCATGCGCGTTACGGTTGACGGCGGCCCCGCTGCGGCGCCCGGCGTGCATTGGCGCGGCGTGGCTCTCACGAAATTCGATGGCAAGCGCTGGTTCAACGACCCGCATGAACCGACGACGCTCACTTCCCCTGCGGACGGAGGCTGGTTTCGCCTGAACCCCGGGGGCGTCCATTCGCCAAGGAGCGGCAGGCCGGTCCATTACACGGTGCTTCTTGAGCCTATCGGCAGCACGGCGCTGTTTTTCGCAAACGAAGCCGAAACCGTACGCGGGCATTTCGCTGACGATGCAGGCAGGCCGCCGTTCAGCCAGCGGCGCATGTACCTCTTGCAGGACTTTACCGGTTCCATTTTCAATCCATACCACAGCTATGCCCGCATGGAGTACGAAGCCAACTCCTTCTTGCCGATGCCCCCTCCCGCCGCCGTTCGCGAGGCCGGCACGAATTATGAGGATTCGATTCGCGAAACCTATTTGCAATTGCCCAAGGTCGATCCGCGCATCCCGGAACTGGCCAGGCAAATCACCGCGCGCGATAAAACTCCCTTTGACAAAGCGCGGTCCATTGAAGCTTATCTGCGATCGCATTACGGCTATACGCTGGACCTCAGCGGCCCGCCGCAGTCCGACCCGCTTCCCTATTTCCTTTTTCAAAAACGCGCCGGGCATTGCGAATATTTCGCCACGGCCATGACCATCATGCTGCGCACGCTGGACATCCCGGCGCGCTACATAAACGGATTCCAGACCGGCGAATACAACGACGTCGCCGGCGACCTGGTGGTGCGCGAGAGCGACGCGCACAGCTGGGTGGAAGTTTATTTTCCGGGCTTCGGCTGGCTGACGTTCGATCCTACTCCGCCCACGGACGAAAAGCCGCCCGGTATGTTCGCGCAGCTCATGCATTACTGGGATTGGTTTGAGTTGCAATGGAGCGAGTGGGTCATCAACTACGATTTCATCCACCAGATTACCGTGGCGCAAAACCTGGGCCGATTCTCGCGCGACTGGGCCGAGCGCATCCGGACCGAGTTCTCCGTACTCCGCCGCCGCGCGACCAATTTGCTGGAGCGCTGGCAATTTCAGGTTTCTCATAGCCCGTCGGGGCGTATGGGAATCTTCGCGATTTTCGGTGTGTTTGTGCTGGCCGTGCTCATTTTGCGCCCGGAAGTCCGGCGCAGGATCGCTGTGCTGTGGCGCACGCGAGTGATGCCCGCTCGCGAGATGACGCCGCACCTGGCAACGCTGCAGTACCTGGAAATGTTGCGGATTCTCGGGCAGCGCGGGATGAGCAAAACTCCCAACCAGACGCCTATGGAATTCGCCGCGACGCTTCCGGATGGAAGCCTGTCCGCGCCCGTGTTCGAGTTGACGTCGATCTATCAGGAGGCCCGCTATGGGGGCAAGCCCGCCGACCCGCAGCACGCCTCTTCGCTGATTGACCGCATCCACGCGTTCCTTCGCAAAAAGTAAGGCGGGCTTCAGCCTGCCCGTTTTTGTCCTTGCAAGGACTAACCCCCGCAGGCTGAAGCCCGCGCCACTCCTCGCGCCATGCTAGAATGATTGGACCGTCCCGCCATTGCGTGACGCAATTCTTATGCCTAAAGCAGGATTCATCAGCCTGGGATGCCCGAAAAACCTTGTGGATAGCGAGGTGATGATGGGCGTGCTCGCGCGCAACGGTTACGAATTTACGCCCCGCGCCGAAGAAGCCGACGTCCTGGTCGTCAACACTTGCAGCTTCATCGCCCCGGCGCAAAAGGAATCGATCGACACGATTCTGGAAATGGCGGAATACAAAAAATTCGGCGTGGCAAAAAAATTGATCGTCGCCGGATGTCTGGTGGAACGTTATCGCGATCAGATTCTCGACCAGATTCCCGAGGTCGACGCGCTTGTCGGGACCGGCGAGCTCGAAAATATCCTGGCCGCCGTCGGAGGCGAGTTGCGATCCGATGCGGCGGCTGCGGCGGACCTCCCGTCGTATCTGTATCACGACCTCACGCCGCGGATGCTGTCGACACCGAAACACGCCGCGTACATCAAGATCGCCGAAGGCTGCGATCACCCCTGTACGTTCTGCATCATCCCTCAGTTGCGCGGAAAATTCCGCAGCAGGAGGTTTGAATCCGTCGTGCGCGAAGCGGAGAATCTGGCCGCTGCGGGCGTCCGCGAAGTCACGCTCGTCGGCCAGGACACGACTTCCTACGGCGAAGACCTCGGCCTGCGCGACGGCCTGGCGCTGCTGCTCGAGCGTCTCGCGAGTGTCGAGGGCCTGCAGTGGGTGCGCTCGCTCTACTGCTATCCGAACCGCGTGACCCAGCGCCTGCTCGACACCATCGCCGCGCACCCCCGCATCGCCAACTACATGGACATGCCGCTGCAGCACGCCAGCCGCAACGTCCTCGCGCGCATGAAGCGCGGATCGAACGGCGACGCGTTCCTGCAATTGCTCGGCCGCATGCGCGCGACAATTCCCGGCGTGGCCCTGCGCACTTCTTTCATCGTCGGCTTCCCCGGCGAAACTGATGCCGACTTCCGCGAGCTCTGCGATTTCGTGAAGGCCGCGGAATTTGACTGGATGGGCGTGTTCCCCTATTCCGACGTCGACAACGCAGCGAGCTTCGCTCTCGACGGAAAAGTAGACGAGGACACCATCAAGGAGCGCCAGAGCCGCCTGATGGAAATCCAGCAAAAGATTTCCGCGCGTAAGCTGCGCCGTTTTCGAGGCCGCCTCGTGACCGCTCTCGTCGAAGGTCCATCCAAAGACACGCCGCTTGTGTGGGAAGCGCGCCTGGAAGGCATGGCCCCCGAAATTGACGGCAAGCTGTACTTGAACGATATCGAAATTGCAGGGGCGGCGATTTCGGCGCAGCCTGGTGACGTAGTCACCGCTGAAATCACTGAAACACACGAGTACGACCTGGTCGGCCGCGTGGTGGAAATCCTGGATGTCCCGCGCCACGCGGTAGCACACGTCCCGGCAACGGCCCCCGTCCAGCGCGTAGCAACAGGCGCAGCGTTGAGGGTTTTGGCTTAAGTGGCGCATGCTTCAGCTTGCGGGGTTGAGCCCTCCCAAGGACCAACCCCGCAAGCTGAAGCATGCGCCACTCAAATCGCTCCAAACTTGGAATCTGCCGTGAAGTTAAAATGCCCGATTTGCAAGCAGCCAGTTGATTCCGAAACCACGGCGGAATTCCCTTTCTGCAGCGCCCGCTGTCGCGAGCGCGACCTGGGCAACTGGGCCACCGGAAAATACAAAATCGCCGTCCCCATGATGGACGAATCAGAACCGGAAGAAACCGACCCGAATGAGCCAGCCCACCCCGAATCTTCCGACAACGACGACGAGTAACGCCGAGCCCAAGCCGCGCGTCTCGCTTGCTATCGCTACCGCGTTTGGCCTTGGCTATCTCCCGAAAGCACCTGGAACGTGGGGATCGCTCGGCGGGATAGCGTTGGCCTATTTTCCCTGGTGGCTACAGAGCCGCATAGCATCTGCAGGAACGGAATTTATTTCCTCAGCATTCTTGTCAGGGCCCGCTGTCGAGTCCGCAATTCTTTTTCAAATTATAACAACCTTAATTGTAGCTGTATTCGGAATTTGGAGCGCTCACCGAGCGGCAATGTATTGGAGTACCAAGGATCCGCAAAAAGTCGTCGTCGACGAAGTTTCTGGACAGCACCTTGCACTACTCCTCGGCGGTTTTTGGCCCAGGCACGCGGTGCCTGCGAGCAATGCTTGGACCAATCTTTATGCGGATCTTCCAATGCGATGGACTAACCATCCGCTCGGCGCAGGTATGTGGTTCTCCCTCAACTGGAAATATTTGCTGCTGGGCTTTATACTTTTTCGTGTCTTCGATATTTGGAAGCCGTTCCCCGCGCGGCAAGCCGAATCGCTCCCCGGCGGCTTGGGAATCATGGCCGATGATTGGATCGCGGGAATTTACGCCGCGCTGGGATTGTGGATCGCGAGGGCGCTCGGTCTTTAGGATTGCGATTTGAAATGTCAAATTTGAGATTTGAAATCTAGGACCTGAGAGCCGCGAGTTGGGATTTGAAATCGGTGATTGGAAATGGAAAGTTGGGATTTGTAATCTGAAATTTGAGATTTCAAATTTGAGATTTGAAATTTGGCAATTGAAAGCTGCGAGCTGGGATCTGAAATCTGAGATTGGAAATGGAATTCCGGAATTTGAAATTCGAGATTTGAAATTCGTGAATTGAGCATTGTGAATATGGATTTGAAATCTGAAATTTGAGATTTCAAATTTGAGATCTGAAATTGGAAACCAACGGCATACCGCGCATCGACCGCATCCAACCGGCTGCAGCCATCCCCGGCGGCGACGTCACGATTTACGGCGCGGGCTTCGTTCCGCGCCCCAACACCCGGCCGCACGTGCGCTTCGGCGAAACCGAAGCCAGCCTGCTGATCTCCACGCAAAATTATCTGATCGCGCGCGTGCCCGAAGGCGCCGCGGGCAGCATCGTGAGCGTGGAAACTTCGCGCGCCGCGAGCCAGCCGTTCGCCTTCCATCTCGGCGTGCAGATCGCCGACAATCTTCACCCCGTGGCCAACCCGGCGGTGGATGTCGAGGGAAACATATACGTCACCTACAGCGGCCACCGCGGGCAAAAGGTGGCCGTCTCGCTTTACAAGATCACGCCCAACTACGCGGTGAAACCCTTCGTCACCGAGCTCCTGAATCCCACGGGCCTGGCCCTGGATCGTGAAGGCTATCTCTACGTTTCCTGCCGCAACGACGGGACCATCCATCGCGTCGCGCCCGATGGCCGCTCGCAGTTGTGGGTCGAAGGCATGGGCGTCGCCACCGGAATCGCGTTCGATACCATCGGCAATCTTTTTGTGGGCGACCGCAGCGGCACCATTTTCAAGATCAATCCCGACCGCCAGATTTTCGTGTTCGCCACGCTCGAACCGTCCGTGGCCGCGTATCACCTGGCCTTCAGCCCCACCGGCGAATTGTTCGTTACCGGCCCGACCACTTCGAGTTTTGACCGCGTCTTCCGCATCAACCAGAAGGGCGAGATCAGCTCCTTCTTCCGCGGCCTTGGCCGCCCGCAGGGCCTGGCCTTCGACCGCAAGGGAAACCTCTACGTGGCGGCGTCGTATCAAGGCCGCCGCGGCATCGTGCGAATTTCTCCGGACGCGCGCGCCGAACAGGTTCTTGGCGGCAGCGGACTCGTCGGCCTTTCGCTCCTGCCCGGCCATCGCGCCATCCTGGCCACCAGCAGCGCGCTCTTCAGCCTCGATTGGGAAGTGGAAGGCCTTCCGCTTCCGCGCTAACTCCAGATGAAAGCTGAAATCATCGCAGTCGGATCGGAGCTGCTGACCCCGGACCGGGTGGACACCAATTCCCTTTTTCTCACTGCGCGGCTCAATCAGCTGGGCATCGAAGTCACGCGCAAGACGGTGGTCGGCGATGATCTCGCCCCACTGCGCAACGCCTTCGACGAAGCGGCCAAGCGCGTCGAGCTGATTATCGCCAGCGGAGGCCTTGGGCCCACCGAAGACGATCGCACCCGCGACGCCGTGGCCGATTTGCTCGGACGAAAACTTGCGCGCGATCCCGCTGTGATGAGGATGATCGAGGCGCGCTTTCGGAAAATTGGCCGCGTGATGTCGGAAGTGAACGCGCGCCAGGCCATGGTTCCCGAGGGCGCAATGGTCCTCGAAAACGATCGCGGCACCGCGCCGGGTCTCTGGCTCGAGTCGAACGGCCACATCGTCATTCTGCTTCCGGGCCCGCCGCACGAATTAAAAGCCATGTTCAGCGCGCAGGTAGAACCGCGCCTCGCGCGCCTCGCAACAGGAGTGCGCCTGATGTCGCGCGAGCTTCGCGTCGCGGGAATGGGCGAATCCGATGTCGATCAGCGCATCGCGCCAATTTATACCCGCCACAACGACGTGCAAACGACGATCCTGACCGCGCCCGGTGAAATTCAAATCCATCTTCGCGCGTGGACACAGGACACAGCCGCCGCCGAGCGCCAGCTTCAAGGAATTGTGGAGAGCATCGTTCTCACGCTGGGCGAAGCAGTGTTCACGACCGCGGGCGAATCGATGGAAGAAGTTGTCGCGCGGGAACTCACCATGCATCACGCCACCATTGCCACGGCGGAGAGCTGCACGGGAGGCCTGCTCGCCGAGCGCCTCACGCGCATCTCGGGCAGCTCGGCGTATTTTCTGGGAGGCGTCGTTTCCTACAGCAACACGCTGAAGTCCGCCTGGGTGGACGTGCCCGCGGAAATCATCGAATCGCGCGGCGCCGTCAGCTCCAAAGTCGCCGTGGCACTCGCCGACGGAATCCGCCGCCGCACCGGCGCGACGTTGGGCGTGGGAATCACAGGCGTGGCCGGACCCACCGGAGGCACTCCGGAAAAGCCGGTGGGCACAGTGCACGTGGCCATCGCCGATGCGTCGGGCAGCAAGGAGCGCGGCGTTCACTATCCTGGCGAGCGCGACCGCATCCGCTGGCAAGCCTCACAAACGGCGCTGGACCTGGTGCGGCGATATTTCCTGTACGCGTCGCAGCCGAAATCCGGCCAGTAGCGCAGGCTTCAGCCTGTGGGGGTTAGTTCTTGCAAGGCCGAAACCCCGCAGGCTGAAGCCCGCGCTACTGGAGAATCCCAATCAAGCTGGCGCGCAAGGTCGAAATAAATTTCAAGAAATTAAAACTGGATTTTACTCATGCGCTTGTTCGTTGCGATGGACATTCCTGAAGACGTGCGCTCCGCCATCAGCACGCTGGTTTCCAAGCTGCGCCCCACAAGCCGAAACGCGCGCTGGGTGCGCATCGAAGGCCTGCACGTCACGCTGAAATTTATCGGCGAAACTTCTGCCGAAAAGCCCGCAGAGATCAACACGGCGCTGGCGGTTATTCCTTCGCGCGCTCCCTTCCCAATCAATTTTCGCGGCCTCGGTTTTTTTCCGAGCGACCGCCGCCCGCGCGTGCTCTGGGCCGGGATCGCAGCCGGCCCGGAACTCACCGCGCTGGCCGCAGCCATTGATACAGCGCTCGCTTCGCTGGGCATCCCTCGCGAGCAGCGCGCATTTTCTCCGCACCTCACGCTGGCGCGATTCGACACGCCGCGCGGACTCGACGCCCTGCACACCGCCATCGAGAAGGCCGGCCCCCTTGATTTCGGCGGCGCCACAGCCAGTGAATTTCATCTCTATCAAAGCGTTCTGAAACCGGGCGGAGCGGAATATACTCGGCTGGCAACTTTTTCGTTCGCGGGGACGTTCGCAGGGAGAAGACCCGAGTGAATCTGGAAATGGCGGCAGGCGCACCGAGCCTTTGGGGTTTCGTTGTCCTGGGATATTTCCTGGGCTCCATCCCGTTCGGCTATCTGCTCGTCCGCCTGACGGGAGGAGGCGACATCCGCTACCTGGGAAGCGGAAACATCGGCGCCACCAACGTTGCCCGAACGTCGGGATGGTCCGTCGGCGTCGCCACTTTGCTTCTCGATGTTGCCAAAGGTTTCCTGGCCGTCTGGCTGCCGCAGCATTTCACGGGCGGAAATATTCGCTTCATGATGTACGCGGGACTGGCGGCGATCCTCGGACACGTTTTTCCCGTATGGCTGCGATTCTCCGGCGGCAAGGGCGTGGCCACCGCGCTTGGTGTTTTTTTGGCCATCTGCTGGCCGGCCACTGCCGCGGCCGTCTTGCTTTTCCTCCTGGTCACTCTGTTTTGGAGGTACGTGTCCCTGGCATCAATTTCAGCCGCGGCTGCTCTGCCGCTCCTCGTTTATCTGCTCTACGCGCCCCGCCATGCGCCGCCGACGGCAATTTCGGCGAGCACCCTTCTGGCATCGGTTATCGTCATCGTGAAACATCGCGACAATATTGAGCGCCTTCTGGCAGGCACCGAGCCGCGCTTCGAGTTGAGCCGCAAAAAATCATGAAAAAAATTGCCATCATCGGCGGCGGAGCGTGGGGTACGGCGCTGGCCATTGCGCTGGCGCAATCTTCGCGTTCGCACCGGCTTGCCTTGTGGGCGCACAGCGCCGATGTCGTTGAGATGCTCAGCGCGCGGCGAGTGAACGAAATTTATCTTTCCAGTTTTGAATTGTCCGCAGACGTGGAAGTAACGGGCGTCTTGGAAAAAGCCCTCGGCGGCGCGGATATCGTGCTTGGGGTGATGCCCTCGGCTCACGCGCGCGCGATTTATCGCACCATGCGTCCCCTGCCCGAACCGCATTCCATTTTTGTCAGCGCCACCAAGGGCCTCGAACCTGACACTCACGCGCGAATCAGCGAAGTGATCGCCCAAGAAATCGGCTTGACCTCACCTTCCCGCATCGCCGTTCTCTCTGGCCCGAGTTTTGCTCTCGAAGTCGCCGCGGGAGATCCCACAGCAGTGGTTCTCGCCTCAGCGAATGCACAGCTCGCCTCCGATGTTCAGGAAGAATTTTCCGGTCCGCGATTCCGTCTCTACACGAACGACGATGTCATCGGCACGGAAATTGCCGGCGCGGTGAAAAACGTAATCGCCATTGCCGCGGGAATCTGCACGGGCCTGGAATTGGGCACCAACGCGGTCGCCGCGCTCGTCACCAGAGGACTCGCGGAAATGACGCGCCTGGCTGTCGCACTGGGCGGCCGCCGCGAAACGCTTTCCGGCCTTGCAGGCGTCGGCGACCTCATTCTCACAGCCACCGGCGAACTCAGCCGCAACCGCTCCGTCGGTATCCAGCTTGGCAGGGGCCGCGAATTGAGCGAAATTCTCGGTTCGACCCGCAGGGTCGCCGAAGGCGTTGGCAGCACCGCAGCCACACTGGAGTTGGCCCGCCGCGCGCAGATCGAGATGCCCATAACAGAACAGGTCCACGCCGTCCTTACCGCGGGCCGTGTTACACGCGACGCCATCCGAGAATTAATGGAACGTCGCCTCAAACAAGAGTAATTGTCGCTCACCCCATTCACAGGATCAAATGATTGCCCCCGGGGAACGCCAATCTCCCGATTGGCGAGCGTCACGCAACCCGCCAATCGGGAGATTGGCGTTCCCAGGTTTCCTCTCCGCTTACCTCCTCAACCCACTAGCGGGTTAGCAAGTCCGTAGCAGCGCAGGTTTCCACGCTTCTGCCCAGCCCATCCCAATCGTAAAATGGAGATGATAGGACCTGCCCCATAGTGGACTGGAGCCGCCTCAAATCGGTGTTTTCCCACCGGCCGAGAATTCTCTGGCTGGTGCTGGGCGCCATGCTGCTCGTCAGTGTGCTGCCCCTGGGGCTCTATCACCGTCAGGTTCTGCAACTTAGCCAGGCAAAACTGACCGATACGGAGAGCGTGCAGCAGACCGAAGTGACGCGGTCCCTGGCGGAAGAAGTCCAACAATTTGACGCCAATCTCTATCAGCAACTGATCAGCGAGCGGCAGATTCTGGCACTCACGGGACTGATCGACAAGGTCGACTCCGCTCAGAACGCTCCCCAAGTAACTCGAGTGCTGGAAAACTTCGTGGCCAGCAATCCAAACATTTTATATTTAACGGCAGTAGGCAAAGACGCCAAGGGCACCGGAGCCGGTAATTTTCAGGCCGATCAGGATCCCTTTGTGTCCAAGGCCCTGCAGCGGGCCTTTACGACCACACTGCAATCCCTGGTTTTCCGCAGCGACCCGCTGGCCATCGGCCCCGAGAATCGTCCGGCCTTCGTGATGGCTGTGCCGCTGCAGGTCGACGATCAATTTTCCGGAATGCTGGCCGCTGTCGTATCGCTGGACAGCATTCTTCGGCGCCTTCAGGAAACCAGCGTGCGCGGCCGGGTGGTTTTCGTAGTGGACCACAGCGGGCACATCGTGGCCCATCCGGACATGCGCCAATTCGTGCCCGGTTCAGACGCCAGACCCAGCTCGCCCGTCGTCTCTCAAGTCACCTCACTGCCGAAAGGCCTGCGCACTACCGAAACGCTTCGCCGCTTTGAAACCACGACCAATGGAAGCAAAACGGAACAGGTCGGAACGTACAGCACGATCCCGGACCTGAATTGGGCTGTGGTGGCGCAGCGCGGTCTGGACAAGGCGCGCGAGGACGCGGGCGTAACCGAACTCAACGCGCAGGCGCTGAAGTTCGTGGTCGCCGTCACTTTTGCCGCCCTGATTCTCGGCTATTTATTTGCCGTGGGCATCAGCACGCCGATCCGCGCCCTGGCTGCTTCGACACTGGCCATCAGCCGCGGAGAATTCCACCAGCGAACCCCCGTTCAGGGCGCCGCCGAAATCAGCGAGTTGGCCGAAACCTTCAACCACATGGCCGGGGACATCGAGGAATTTGTCGAGCAGCTGAAACAGGCCGCGGACCAGAACCACGAGCTCTTCCTCGGCTCGATTCGCATGCTCGCGGCGGCCATCGACGAAAAAGATCCCTACACTCGCGGCCATTCCGGGCGTGTGGCCAAGTATTCCATCCTGATCGCGCAGCAGCTCGGGCTCGCTTCCGCCGAGCTCGAGAAAATCCGGATTTCAGCGCTACTGCATGACGTGGGAAAAATCGGAGTCGATGACCGCGTGCTGAAAAAGCCCGGCGCCCTTACTGCCGAGGAATTTGAATTGATGAAGCAGCACCCCTTAAAAGGCGCGAATATCATGCGCCCAGTCGCGCAACTGAAAGAAATGCTCCCGGGAATCGAATTGCACCACGAGCACGTGAACGGCGGCGGTTACCCGCACGGCCTGCAGGGCGACGAAATCCCCTTGATGGCTCGCATCATCGCCGTCGCTGATACGCTCGACGCCATGACCACCAACCGCCCCTATCAAAGCGCCATGGACCTGGAATTCGCCATGAACCGTATTCAGACCCTGGCAAACACCAAGTTCGACGCAGCCGTTGTGGACGCGCTCTCCCGCGCCGTGCGCGCCGGAAAAATCCGCCTCAGCGCCACCCTCGTAGAAGTTTGAAGGATTTGCTTCCCAAAAAGTAGCGCAGGCTTCAGCCTGTGGGTTTTAGCTGGAGCAAGTTTGCCCCAGCTGCAACCAAACCCCACAGGCTGAGCAGGCTGCGGAAAAAGCCCCTCCAGAATATTGTCATTCCGAGCGAAGCGAGGAATCTCTTTCTTTTCATGGGGCCAAATCGAAGAGAGATTCCTCGCTTCGCTCGGAATGACAAAATAAACTGCTCTTTCCGCAGCCTGTGAAGCCAGCGCCACAAAATCCCAAAAACAATTTAGAATTAAAACGCAGACTCATGGTAAATCGTAATCATCCACTGCCCGTTGCGCTGCTTGGTCACCACCCAGGTGAGCAGTCCCTTGCGATTAGGCGCATCTTTTCCGTCTCGCGTCCTGGCCCCGGTCATTTGCCAGTCGATGTCCACCGAGGCAATCTCCGGAGTCAGAAAGCGAATACTCCTCACCGTGTCGCTCCGGTGCGCGTCCTTGAGGAAGGTCGTGAAGATTTCATTGTAGTGGGCTTCCAGTTCCTTCGCGCCGTGGCTGGGAACGCCGGTGGTGCTTGAGAATTCACCGTCTTCCACATACGCAGCCGCCGTGGCGTGCGCGTCGTGGCGGTTCCAGGCATCTTCCCAGGCGGCCACGCACTGCTTGATCGCAGCCGAATCCGCGTCCGTCTTGGACGCCATTTGCGCCCAGGCGAACCCTGAAGAAAATACAAGAAAGAGAGTAATTGCCAGCGCCACTTTCAAACGAGATGAAATCATCGCATCCTCCTGATTTTTGAGCTTCCCCGCGAAGGCCCGCAGTGCCCTGCGGCCCGCGTCATTGTGCAGGAAATTAGAACGATTGTTCGTGGTAAATCACGATCATCCATTGACCGTTGCGCTTGCTCAGCATCCAGGTCAGCAGGCCCTTTCGCAGAACGCCCCCCGGCGCGCTCGGTTCGTTCACCAGCCAATCAATATCCACCGAGGCCAGGTCCGGCGCGAGAAAGCGGATGCTTCTTACCGTGTCCGTTGTGTGCGCGTTCTTGAGGAACGTGGTGAAGATCATCGTGTAATGATCTTCCAGTTCCTTCCGGCCGTGACTCGCCTCGCCCTTGACGCTTGAAAAGTCGCCGTCCTCCACGTAATGCATGGCCACACCGTGCGCGTCATGGCTGTTCCAGGTGTCCGCAAAATTGGCGACGAATTGCTTGATGGCCGCGGTATCCGCGTCATGATTGGACGCCATCTGCGACCGTGAACTTGCGGCGGAAAATGTAAGGAACAACCAAATCGCGAGCGCGGCCTTCAAAGGAATTGAATTCATCGCGCACCTCTATGGAGCGAATTTAATATCAAGGCCGATTCAGCCCCTGATTCGGTCGATTGACGCCATCATACAACAAACACATCGAGTTTCGCGCTGCCGTGGGCGAAATTTTTACAGGCGCCGGATGCAGCATTTCTCCGCGTACCTGATGACAACGCTACTTTGGCGATGCAGAGAATATATGCTGCACGATCGTCAATGGCGTTACATGATCCGGTTTGAGGTATTCATTCACCAGGAAGCGCTGGCCATCTTTGGTCACGTCGTAAGTAAACAGGTCGGTCGACGAGATCGGAGCGCGCCCGCGAACTTGAAACAGCGGAGCAGGCTCGCCCGATGAAAATGTTCCGCCAGCATCGACGGCAACAGCCATGAGCATGCCGGTTGGTCCGAGGTAGAATATCTCTTTGCCGTCGCCCCGCCAGCGGGGTTCGCCTCCGCCGCCACGCGAAACCTGCCATTTCCCTGCCGCCGCGGGAAACGTCGTGACGTAAATTTCCCATTCGCCCGATTCATTGGAAGCATAGGCTACCCATTTGCCATCGGCGGAAATTTGCCCGTTGCTGTGGCTGGCTTCGCCCGGGAGAAATTGCGTGGGTGTGCCGCCGGCGATCGGGACCAACACGAGGATCGACCGTGAATTTTTGGCGGACGTTTGCATGGCGCAGAGGACTTCGCTATCGTCCGGCGACCAGGAATTGGGAATCAGGTCGAAGCTGTCCGTGGTGGCTATGCTGCCCTCGCCCCCCAATCCCTTCACAGGCTGTCCGGCTTTAATCAGAACTTTTTCCGGTTTCAGGCCGTCCGCGTCCTTCAAGTTGACGCCCGCCCCGTTCGCCACGGAACGGAAGGCAATCGTCTTGCCATCGCGGGACCATACACCGGTTGTTTCTTCGGCTGGATCAAACGTAAAACGAGTATTAGTACCCTTGTTCAAATCCTCAATCCAAACATCGAGATTATTTGCATTTAAGTCCGTGATGTCCACAGTCGCGCGGTTGCCGTCGGGAGAAAGTGCAGGATTCGCTTGTACTCCCGGCTGGCCTACTTGGTTCAAAACTTTTCCGGATCGGCCGTACCAGGTCAGCCTGGATTGCGCTGCTTCCGCCGTCTTGCTGTAAATAACTGTGCCGTTCTCCGCGACCGCAAACGCTCCCCCATATACAGAGGGCTGATAGCCAACCTTATCCACAATCACTTGCGCATCCCCCTGGACGGTTCCCTTGGTGGCATCAAAAGGGAGCGCTCTCAGGGCAGCTTGTTCGTCCGCATAGAATAGGTAACCCGGCGCGTATCCAACATTCGAGCGTGCATGTACCACCAGAGTTTTTTCCTTGGCATCGAGTGAACTCAGATAGATTGCCGATTGGGCGTTCTTGGCTGGTGTGTCGAAGTACCCCTCGAGAAATAAGAAGTGCTCTCCATCCGGGAGAAAGCTGGGCCAGCGGTGCGAGTCTGCCGTTCCGAGGACATTACTTGTCAGCGGAGCGGCATGGCTTCCATCGGCATTCACTCTCCAAATCGGCCCTCCTGGGTCCGGCGAATAAAGGATCACGTTTTTCGATCCCCAGCTTCCCCCGCGGGCATAATTCACCCGGGCCAGTGTCTGGGCTGATCCGCCGGAAATCGAGATTCGCTGGAGTTTGCTGTTGGCGAAAAATGCCACGGAGGCGTCATCCGGAGCCCAAAATGGATAGCTCGCGCCCTCCGTGCCAGGAAACTCCCTGGCGGCTGGCGCGCCCACTGGTTGGACAAAGAGCATCGGCATGCCCGTTTTCTCGTCGGGCGATACGAATGCAAGCATCCGCCCATCGGGCGAAATCGCCATGTGGCTGACTTCGCCCGGGACAGGAATAGCGAACTCCGTGCGCGCGGTAGCAGCCGCCGGGGTCCGCGCTACGAACCAGGTCACTGCGGAAACAGCAATCAGTGCCAGTGCCGCAGGCAGCCAGAGTCGCAATGAAAATTTTCTCGCCGCATCGCTCGCGCGCGCAAATCCGCTGGCGTCGGTTCCGGAAAGGGCGCTCAGGACGAAGGAGAGATCACACGCGGACTGGAAGCGCTGATCGGGACTCTTTTCGAGGCAACGGCGCAACATCCGGTCGAGCGCGGGAGACGCCGGATGCATGGCATCAGAGACTTCCGGGGGATCCTCCTTCAGGATCGCGGTCATGGTTTCCGCCGGAGTGTCGCAGTGGAATGCTCTATGTCCAGACAACATTTCGTAGAGCACGGCGCCAAACGAGAAGATATCCGTCCGCGCATCGGTCGGCTGGCCGCGAACTTGTTCCGGGGCCATGTATCCTGGCGTTCCCAGCACCACACCCGCCAGGGTTCCGAGCGATGCGAGAGTTGCCCCTTCCGCGTCTGCCGGCGACGCTTGCACGAGTTTTGCGAGGCCAAAATCCAGAACCTTGATTCGTCCGTCCTTGGTAATGAAAATATTCTCAGGTTTCAAGTCACGGTGGACGACGCCCTTCTCATGCGCCGCTGCCATGCCCTGGGCAATCTGGACTGCGTACTCGACCGTTTTGCGCTGCGGCAAAGGTTCGCGGTCCAACACTGCGCGCAGGCTTTCACCCTCAAGAAGTTCGGAAATTAAATATGGCGTTCCGTCTTGCTGGCCGAAGTCGAATATTGCGAGGATATTCGGGTGATTCAACGAGGCAATCGCGCGGGCTTCCAATTCAAAACGGCGGAGGCGATCGGTATCGCCGGAAAAAACTCCGGGAAGAACCTTGAGAGCGACATCGCGTCCCAGGCGTGAGTCTACTGCACGGTAAACCTCGCCCATTCCTCCCGCACCGATGGGCGATCGAATTTCATAGGGCCCGAACTTTGTTCCCGCCGCTAACATCAACGCCCGGGAGTATATCGCCCCTCATTCGAGAAGAAAAGAGGTCGCCGCGAGTGCCCCGCCTGCAAATCGCGGCGTTCATCGTTGCGCGACTCCCACGCGATTCCGAAAGCGTTGGCGCATGCTCGATTCTAATCGCGGCCTGGGCGGAAGCGGGTCGCCCGGCTGGCCGCGAACCCGGTCACAGAAAACGGACTTCTGCGCATGCGGCGCGGCATATGCGAAGGTTTTCTTCTGCTAGAATGGATTGTTCGCCGCGCATCGCCGCGAAACACTTATGCTTTCAATCTTCGGCAAAGACGAAGAACGCAAGAAGCCCAAAGAGGGCGGGTCGCTGCTCGACCGGCTGAAACAGTCGATCTCGAAGACCCGCACGCAGATCACCTCCAAGGTCGAAGATCTGATCTCGGGCGAAAAGAAAATCGATCCCGAGCTGCTTACGAAACTTGAGAACGCCTTGCTCGCCGCTGATCTCGGACCCAGGACCACTCACCAGATACTCGAAGCGGTGCGTCAAAGACTCGAGCGGCATGCCCTCACCAGCGCCACGGATCTTAAAACGGAACTGAAAAACCAGCTTCTGTATGCCCTGCGCACGGTGCCGTCTGCGAATGGAACTTCGGCGGCCGCGCAGGAGCCGCGCCCTCGCGTTATTTTTGTCGTCGGCGTGAACGGCACGGGAAAAACGACGACCATCGGCAAGCTCGCGCACCGCCTGCGCCAGAGCGGCAAGAACGTGGTCCTCGCCGCCGGCGATACGTTTCGCGCCGCCGCCATCGAGCAACTCGCCGTGTGGGCCACGCGCACCGGCTCGGAAATCGTGAAGACAAAATCCGGCGGCGATCCCGCGGCGGTCGTCTATGACGCGCTGGCTTCCGCGCGTGCGCGAAATGCCGACGTCGTCATCGTGGACACAGCGGGGCGCCTGCACACGAAAATGAACCTGATGGCCGAGCTCGACAAGATGAAACGCACGGCCACCAAAGTAATTCCCGGCGCGCCGCATGAAGTCTTGCTGGTGATGGACGCAACCACCGGACAGAACGGGCTTTCCCAGGCACGTGAATTCACCGCCACCGCCGGCGTCACCGGCATCGTGCTGACCAAGCTCGACGGCACGGCCAAGGGCGGCATCGTCGTGGCCATCACCCGCGAACTCGGCTTGCCCGTGCAATATGTCGGCACGGGCGAAACAATCGATGACCTCGTGCCGTTTGACGCGGAAACATTCGTCTCATCGCTTTTCGATTGATTTGTGTTGATGTCCATTGGAAACAAAATGTGGGGAGTGCGGTTAGAGTGGCGCATGCTTCAGCTTGCAGATTTTGTTACCTCCAAGGCCCAACCCCCGCAAGCTGAAGCATGCGCCACTCAAACCGAGCTAAGAATATGATTGCGTCCGCATCTTCGACCACCGCCGCGGCACTGGCCGCTGACGCCGCCTTCATGGACCGTGCGCTCGAACTGGCGTCACATGGCGTCGCGCTCGCAAGCCCCAACCCCATGGTCGGCGCGGTCCTCGTGCGCGACGGCCAAGTCGTAGGCGAGGGATTCCACACCTACGACGGCACGCGCCACGCGGAAATCATCGCCCTCGAAGCAGCGGGTGCCTCCGCGCGTGGCGCGACGCTCTACATCAACCTGGAACCATGCTGTCACACCGGCCGCACCGGCCCATGCACGCAGGCCTTGATCGCAGCAGGAGTCGCGCGCGTCGCCGCGGCGATGGCAGACCCGAACCCGGCCGTGGCCGGTCGCGGGTTCGAGCAATTGCGCTCGGCCGGAATCGAAGTCAGCATCGGCCTGCATGAGGCCCAAGCGTGGCGCTTGAACGAAGCCTTCGCGCGATGGATCGTTTCTCGCAAGCCCCTGGTGACGCTCAAATCCGCGCTCACGCTCGATGGCCGGCTTGTCCTCCCTTCTGTGAAAAGGGGCGCGACCATCTCGCAAGAAGACCGTTGGATTTCTTCGCCCGAATCGCGCGCCGAAGTCCACCGCATGCGCCACGCATCGGACGCGCTGCTCACAGGCATTGGCACAGTGCTCGTGGACGATCCGCTGCTCACCGACCGCACGGGCCTCCCGCGCAGGAGAAAACTGCTGCGCGTGGTGATGGATTCGCGCCTGCGCCTGCCCCTGCGCTCCAGGCTGGTGCGCTCGGCGGATCAGGATGTGCTGGTCTTCACCCGCGTAAAAGAAAATTCCCCGAAAGCGCGCGCCCTGCGCCGCGCCGGAGTGGAAGTCGTACGCCTCCCAGGCCGCGGCTCGAAACCCGACCTACGCGCGATCCTTGTTGAACTCGGCCGTCGCGAAATTTTGAGCCTGCTGCTCGAAGCCGGAGCGATTTTGAATTCGGCCGCCCTCGCCGCCGGAATTGTGGATAAAATGCGCGTGTTCTTCGCGCCCAAGCTCGCGGGGCCAACGGGAACAGGAAGAAGAACGGGCGCAGCTTCGGCGCCCTCGCGCCTGCGCGCCGTGCAGGAATTGCAGAACGTCACCATCGAACGGTTTGGCCCGGATTTCGCAATCGAGGGATATCTGCGCGATGTTTACCGGACTCGTTGAATACGTCGGCACGATCGAATCGGTGCAACTGGCCGACATCGGAGCCCGCGAAGATTCCAGCGGCGCGCGCGCCGATCAAATGGGAGCCACCATCCGAGTGCACGCAGGCCCTCTCCTCGACGGCCTCGCAAAATCCGGCAGCATCGCCGTGAACGGCTGCTGCCTGACTGCGGTGGATATTTCAGACCGCAGTTTCGCCGCCAATCTTTCCGGCGAGACCCTGCGCCGCACCAGCCTTGGAGAAATGAAGCCCGGTACGCGCGTCAATCTCGAGCGCCCTCTGACCGCGATGAAAGAGCTCGGCGGCCACTTCGTGCAAGGACACGTGGACGGAGTCGGCCGCGTCGCCCGCCTCGAGCCCGAAGGCGCCAACTGGTGGTTCGCCGTCCAGGTGCCCGCCGACCTCGCGCGCTATGTCGCCATGAAAGGCTCGATCGCTCTCGACGGCATCAGCCTGACGGTAGCCGGCTGGCGCGACGGCATCGTCGAAACCGCCATCATTCCCTTCACCTACGAGCACACAAACCTGTCCTCCCTGAAAGTGGGCGATCCCGTAAACATCGAGTGCGACATCCTTGCAAAATATGTCGAGCGCATCGTGGAATCGCGGGAAAAATCTCCCGCCTCAAAGCTCAGCGTTGCGCATTTAATCGAAGAAGGTTTTTAACCCGCAATTCCCACAGCGGATCCAATTGGCGGAGCATCTCAAATCAGATCCGCGAAGGGTCCTGTATTTCGTGGCGCCGGCGTCCCGCCGGCGTTTTTGCAGCGCATAAAGCAGAAAAATATCGCACGCGAAAAGTCAACCAACGAGAAACGCTCTTCATCCAGCATTAAACCAGAAAGACCCTGGGCTCTCGCTGACCCATCCGGACTAATGCTTCAGCGCATCCGCTACGCTGATGTTGTTGACCTCCAGTGTGCGTCCCATCGCCTGATTGAATTTCAGCTCATCCTCAAGCAGATTGATTCGATCGCGCAGTTCAACGCCCTCGGCGGTGGTGACATCGCGCGAGCGCAGCACAACGTTGTAGCTCGTCGACGCCCCCAGCCGGTATTTTTCCTGTTCGTCTTCCAGCGTTTGAGCCGCCAATTTTCGCGCCTCCTCCGCGGCCGCGAGCGAAGCGCGATCTTCTTGCATGGCGATCAGGGCATTGCGCACGCTGACGAAAATGGCATTCTGTTCCTGACGATATTGGGTTTTTTGCAGCCGCTCATTGAGCAGCGCCTGGGCGTTGTCCGCCTGCGCCGCGCGGTTGCGAATCGGCAGCGTGACATTGATCCCCGCCTCGAAGCTCGAATAATTCCCTCGGAACACGCGGCCCAGGTCCTGTCCCGCCCCGCCCGGGAAGACGACTTGCGACGGAGTGGTCACAGCCGTCGCCTGAAATTCATCGACGACAGGAACGCCCGCGGAATTCACAACGGGCAGGCCGGGCAAAAATGCTCCTGTCGGGGTTGTCGTGTTGGAGGTCTGCACTCCGCCAAGGCCCGAGCCGATGTACTCCCCAAAAACGTTGACCGAGGGCCGCAGTTCATTCTTCGTGGCCTTCACATCGGTACCCGCATTTTCCAGATTCAGCGCCGCCTGCTTGAGTTCGGGCCGCCTTTCCCACGCCTCTTTTACGGCGTCCTCGATGCGCACGTTTTCGCCCGTGTCCGGCGTTGAAATCGCAGTGGTCGGAATAATTTCCGCGTGAAGCAGCGGCCCGTCCAGCGGGTTCTTGGCGATGTCGTTCAGCAGAGTGGTTTCGTCCTGCAATTGAACGGACTGCGCCTGAACGAGCGCCTGCCTGTCGGAAGCGGCTTGCGATTGCGCCGTCAGCACGTCCAGCGAGGACAACGTGCCGATTTGCAGCCGCCGGGAATTTTCTTCATAAAGCCGCTGCGAAACTCCCACCGCCGCTTCTTCCACTTTCACGTTTTCCCGCGCGTACACCAGCTCCCAATAATCGTTGGAAACTTGCGCCGTCGTGGCCATCACCTGTTGCTCCAGTTGCGATAACCCGACTTTGATCGTGCGCTTGGCCTCGATAATGAGGCGAGTATTCGGCAGGGTTCCGAAGCCGCGAAGAAGCGGCTGAGTAACCGTCAAGGTCAGCGCCGACTGTAAATAGGGATTGTACAAATTGAAAAACCCGAAGTTGGTGGAGGTGCGATTGTTGGTCATGCCCGCTTGAAACTGAGTCCCGCTGGAAAAATACTGGTTGTATTGGACATTTACGTTGCCGATGTGCTGGACATACGGCACCGGCGCTTGGGCCGTGGGAGTCGTAGTCCCGGTAGGAATCACCCCGGCGAAGAGCGGGTTATTCAGCGGCGTGACCAAATCCTGCACGTTAAGATTGCCGGTCACCGTAGGATCAAATGGAACCAGCCCGTTAACCCCGGAATTCGCCCGCAGCAAGCCGACCTCGTCCAGCCATGGCGTGTAGCGTTCCACTTCAATCGCCAGATTATTTTCCAGAGCCAGCGAGATGGCGTCCTGAAGACTCAGCATCAACTTGCCGCCCTGCAACAGTTGCTCGATGCGCGGAGAATTGGTGAGTGATGGCTCATCGCTTTTCATCGGAGTGTACGGTCCGGTGATTTCCGGATACCATTTTCTTCCTGCGGAATAATCAACCCTCAAGTCCACCGTGCGCAGCGGAACGCCGCCCGAGGGCGCGCCCTGCGCCGCGGCCTGAGCCGTAGACTTCGCCTGCGCAGTCTGGCCGGTCCCCTTTAGATCCTGCGCAAAAAACGGCGCGGGCAGCAACGAAAAAATCGTTAAAAGTGCGACTCCGGCACGCATAAAATTCCGATCCATGATCTTCCCCTCCTCGAACTGAGGATTTTTTTCACTTAGGAAAAGTACCTTAAATAGCCAATTATCGGAAACTTGCCTCGCCCCAAACAATTCAGTTCAATCGAAAGAGCCTCGGGTGTATAAGAGTCCCCATTCAAGAGTCATTACGCGAAACCCTGACGAAACATTTCCTCCGCTCACCCGTCTGATCGCGGAGGTTCAGGTCAGGTTTCAAATTGACGAGGAGGCTCGGCAATGTCATCCAAATCTTTCCTGGCTGCGGCATGCGGAATCTTTCTGAGCGCGACCGCCCTTTGCGCTCAGGGCCAGCGTCCCGCTGCTCCCTGGCGAGGAGCAGGGCCGACACCCTGCGTCGGTTCCGATGGCGGCGTCGAGCTATGCCCGCAGGCTCCACACGCCATCGCCGTTCGAGCCGGCCGCATGTTTGACAGCAAGTCCGGGCAGATGTTGCCCAATCAAGTGGTGCTTCTTTTCGGCGAACGGATCACCGAAGTCGGCCCAGAGTCGCAACTCAAGATTCCGGCCGGAGCGCAAGTAATCGACCTCAGCCAGTCGACGCTGCTACCCGGATTGATTGACGGGCACACGCACATGTTCAACCCGCGCAAGCCCGGCGGGACCACGGAAGACTACATGCTCATCGCCGTGCAAAATGTACAGGCCAATCTGCGTGCCGGATTCACCGCCGCGCGCGACATGACTACGCACGGCAACGGATATGGAGACGTTGCCATTCGCAATGCCATCAATGAAGGCCGCATGGACGGACCCCGCTATCAGGTTTCCACCCGCGGCATCGTTTGGGGCGCCACGCCTGCGAATCCTTCCGCTCCCGACGACCCGCTGGCCGCTGCCGTGGTTCGGTCGGCCGAGGAAGGGCGCGCCGCCGTGCGCGACCAGATCGCTCACGGCGCAGATTGGATCAAGCTGTATCCGGCCGGGGCGTATTCCTTCAGCCCCACGGGAGAGGCCCAATACGTAGTCACCTACCCGCTGCCGGTCTTGCAGGCGATGATTGACGAAACTCACCGCCTGGGAAAGAAAACGGGCTGCCACGTCTACGGAGGCGAGGGGCAAAAGAACGCCATTGTCGCGGGCTGCGACACCATCGAGCACGCCTTCGGCCTGGACCAGGAGCAAGCCAATATGATGGTCGCCAAGGGGCTTTACTACGATCCGACCCTGCAACGTTACATCGAGCCATACCTCGACGATAACGACGCCAAAAATACCGGCGGCAAGTATCGGATCATCCCAATTTTTGAACACGCCGTTCAAATGGCGGCTGCCACCAGGGGATTGAAAATCATGATGGGCAGCGGAGCCGACGGAGAAACTTACGTGCACGGGACGCAGGCCCTCGACTTTGAAATGCTGGTGAAGCACGGCGGCTTGACTCCGGTGAGAGCCCTGCAGGCCGCGACCGCCATTAACGCCGAAGCGCTCGGATGGCAAGACCAGATCGGATCCATCGAAAAAGGAAAATATGCCGATCTGATCGCGGTTTCAGGCGATCCCTTAGCCGACATTACCGAGTTGCAGCGCGTCAAGTTCGTGATGAAAGGTGGAAAGGTTATTAAGAACGAAGTCGCGAATCACCCCTCGAAATAGACAGGAGCCATTTTCAAAAAGCAATTTTCAAATTCATTGCGGCGCTCTACCGGGCAGCCTCCGCCATCAGCGCACAATTTGCGTGATTCCTGAAGACAGCGGCACGCCGCGCCGTGTCATCACCACGTCCTCCGGAAAATCCTGGCGGAATTCGACGCCCAGGGAATCCAATCGGTCGAGAAATTCAGAAAGCCGCGGCAACGCGGCATTTTCAACATCGTGAATCGCCACCACCGTCCAATCGCGCCCCGCTATTTCCGATAAGCAACGATCGACCCACCCCTCTTGATCCTTCCAGTCCCCGGGCACGCTGGACCACAACACGCAGGTATATTTCCCCGCGCGCAAAAGCTGCATCGCCGCGAGGCTCAAGAGGTGTGGCCCGATGGAGCCTCCCCCTCCCATCGGGCGAAACAATTTGTCGGCATGAGCAAGTTCCCCAATTAAATTCTGCGTCTCTTCAATCTCCCGCCGGGCATATTCCGCGTCGGGATTTTCGCCGAGCGGCACGCTGTGCGTTAAAGAATGGTTGCCGATCCAGTGGCCTTCCGAGTGCGCCCGGACGGCCAGCGCCCGGCTATCGGGCCGGGCGATTTTTTCGCCGACGGCAAAGAAAGTAGCTTGAATCCGGCGGGCGGATAAAATGTCAAGCACCTGTTCCGTGATTCCCGGCGTCGGCCCGTTGTCGAACGTGAGTGTGACGCCCTTCACGTAATTCACATTTTCCGCTTGGAATTCCAAACAGGCCGCATTGTACCTCGGCTGCTTCCTCTCGGCCCCATTGGCGGGTGGCGGCGTGGGCCGGCGCCCCTTGTGCCCCGCGGAATCGCCCGATGCGGAATTGCAACAATATACTTTTGAGGCATTGCATCAGATTTTCGTATTTGACGAGCCTGGCTTCCCGCACGATAGTGGAAACGGGAGTGTGGGCCAGATTCGCCTGCCAAAACGGGTGCGCCTGCGCTGTCCCAAAGAAAAGAAAGCCATACGCTTCCCAAAAGGAATCAGGTCCAACTGTGCGAATGCGCGAACCCCCGGTGACCTCACCCGACCGCCGTCAAACTCCGCGCACGAAACTCGTGGAGATCGCTTATATCGGCATGGGTCCCGAAAATGGCGGCCTCGTCTTGGATGTCTCCGACGGCGGCCTTTCCTTTCATGCTGTCTCTCCTGTTCAACCGTCTGACAAGATTAATTTCTTGTTGTCCCTGCGCGGACAGTGTCGAATCGAAGGCGCCGGAGAAGTCGTCTGGACCAACGAAATGAAGACGGTTTGCGGGTTGCGATTTACTTCCCTCTCCGGCGACGCCCGCGAACACCTGAACAACTGGACCAATCAATCGCGTGTGTCCGTGGCCGCAACTCAAACGGGCGTTTCGCCGGGCCCGGCGCCATTCCGGAAACGCGAGGAAGCCTCCAACGCCAATACGGAGCCAAACGATGCAAAGTCTGATCCTATATTTGCGATTCCTCCTGCTGTCGAAACTTATTTATCAGAACCAATGGGCAAGTCCATGTGGGGCGGACAACTTTTCCTTTGGATCATATTTGGCCTCACGGGCCTGGCGCTGCTGAGTTCAGCGTATCTCTACGGAGTCCACGTAGGCAGATCGGCCATAAGTTCCGAAATCCAACCTCCGGCGACTCCCACCCCTCAAGCCGAAACGCCAACCCTTGCGCCTCCCGAAGTTCCAAACGAACCTCCTGCTGTTCCCAGCGAGGCGACCCCCGCACCAAACAGCGCTCCTGTGAATTACCCAAAGAGCGAGTTCAAATCCACGAAAGCACAGCAGCCCCCGGTCGCCGAGGAACAAGTGGCTGCGCTTTCCGAACAGCATCCACAGCCAGCGTCGGATTCCGGCAAGTCGGATTTGGCCGCCGCTATGGCCATCCTCGGCGGCCCCAAAGGCAACCGTGACACCTCCAAGGCCGCGCGCCTGTTGTGGTCGGCCGTAGGGAACGGCAATTCCACGGCGGAAGTGGTTCTGGCCGACCTTTACCTTCATGGGAACGGCGTTGCAAAGAGCTGTGAGCAGGGACGGGTGCTCCTGCAGGCGGCCGCCATCAGTGGAAATGTCCTGGGGCAAAGTAAATTAGACGAGTTGGATACGAATGGGTGCCCGTAGGTCCGGGCCAGGATCGGCGCAAGGAGGATCGCGCCATTCTTCTTGCTGGTTGCAAATGATCGCCGCGCTATTTCATTGCTTTCTTCAGCCGCCTGGTGCTCTTGTTTAATTGTTTCTTGAGCGCGTCCACTTGCTTCGACAATTGAATCAATTCCAACCGCGCTACGTGCGCCGCTTTGGCGGCTTTGGTCAATGCTTTATGAGCCCTGCCTTCCGCCTTGCCAACCGCTGAGCCAATCGACACTGCGGCATTTCTCAGTTTATCAGTCGTAGCCATGTGTACGCCTCCAATCGGATTCAAGATCGCAAATTTTCAACCCTGTTTGCAATACCCAATCTCCGCCCTCAATTTGCAGAAAATCCAGTAGGCTAGGCTTCAGCCTGTCTGCTTTTCTGTTTTCCCGCTTCTCCTCTTTTCCGCTTTTCTGCCCTTCTCCTAATCCGCTCTTCCATTCTTTCCCAGCCCGCCCTCCACAATCAAAACCAGACAGGCTGAAGCCCGTCCTACTGGGCGCGCTGCCGCGCCCCGCGATAATACAAAACCAGTCCCACGGCAATCGTCCCCAGGCTTCCCCCCGCCACTTTGACCTCAAACAACATCTTGTTGGTTTCTTCCCCTGGGGGAATCATCGAAAAGATAATCCCGGCGATCACGGCCAGCAATCCCAAAATTCCGCAGATGCAAACGCCGGCTTTGCCTCCCGGAATCAGCACCGCATTTTTGTCTTTCTCGCGATCCTCTCTCCAGGCCAGCTTGATGACCGCCGCATACATGTAAATAAACGGAATGAAGTATAGAACGATTGCGGCCGAAACGAGCACCGCGTACGCGGTTCTCTCCGTGGCCTTGAATTGGCTGAGCACCAGAACCAGCGCTGAGAGTCCGGCCTGAACCAAAATCGAAATGTGTGGCGTTTTCCACTTCGGATGAATCTTGCCGAACCAGGACGGAAGATAATGATCGATGCCCACGGTGAACGGCACACGCGAAATCCCCGCGACCGTGCTTCCCACTCCGCCGGCATTTCCCACGGTGACGAGCAGCGCCGCAATCACTCCCACAATTCCGATCCGCAGCGCGCTCGAGCCGGTCGTAATGGCCTGAAAAACTCCGCTCTTCGGATCCACCACATCGGCGGGAATCATCGTCAGGATCGCCACGGTCCCCGCGATGTAGATGACGGCGATCAGCCCTCCCGAGGCAAAGATCGCTTTTGGAAGCGTGCGCTGCGGGTCCCGCACTTCCTCGCTCATCGCGGAAACCAGTTCGAGCCCCGTAAATGCGAACGCGATCTGCGACCAGAAATTCACCGTGTCCCAATCCCAGTGCGGAAGCATCGCGGCCGCCGAGAAGTGCGTCACCGACCCCTGCCGTCCCCACAGCCACAGCGCCACTCCCACAATCATCAGGAGCGGAACATACGTGCCGACGCCCCCGGCATTCTGGAGCCACTTGCCGATGCGCAGCCCCACGATGTTCAGCCACACCGCAACAATAAGAATCGCGAACGATCCGGTTAACAGAAACGTTTGGTTCTCCGCCAGCCGCGCGGTTCCGCTGCCCCCCACGTACGCGCTCATCGCCGCGCTGGCCATCAACAGTCCGGGAAAATAAAAAATCGTGTAGGTCCAGTACGTCCAACCCGCCACGAATCCGTGAAAATCGCCGAACGCCATTTTCGTCCAGACGTACAGCCCGCCCTCATGCGGAAATCGCGTTGACAGTTCGACCACCACATACGCCGTGGGCACAAAAAACAACACCGCCGCGAGAATCCACAAGCTGATCGAAGACTGCCCGCTGTGCGCCGCCGCCGCAATCCACCGCGGCCCGAGCACCGTGGCGATGCAAAACAGCAGCACGTCCCAAAATCCCATCACGCGCGGCAACTGCCCCTTCGCGCTGGCAACACCGGAAGCCGCGTCGCTCACGAGGTCACATCCAGTTCGGGGATGAGTTCGTCTTGCCGGATGAAATTGCGCAGGTAGGGCTCGGGCGCGGCCACGAATCCGGCCCAGGGGCCGAAGTAGGCTACGCGGCCTTCATGAAGAAAAACAATCCGGTCAGCCAGTTTTTTCGCCAGGTGCGTGTCGTGCGTGACGACCACGGAGGTCTTGTGGAATTTTTCCTTCAGCCGCAGGATCAGGTCGCCGGTATGCGCCGCCATGAGCGGGTCCACCATCGTCGTCGGCTCATCGTAAAGAATCGCTTCCGGGTCCTGCGCCAGCGCGCGCGCGATGGCCACCGCGCGCTTCATTCCTGTGCTGAGTTCCGACGGCAACTGGTCGGCGATCTCGGTGACCTCGAGCATTTCGGCCAGTTCCGCGACGCGCGCCTCTTTTTGTTCCTCGCTGAGGTCCGTCCGCTTCTCCAGCGGAAACGAAATATTTTCCCGCACCGTCAGCGAATCGAACAGCGCGCCCGATTGGAAAACCATGGTAACGCGGCGGCGAATTTCGGCCAGTTGGTCCTCGCTCCAGTCGGTGATGTCTTCGCCAGCAACCAGCACGCGCCCTGCGTCCGGCCTGAGGAAACCAAGAATATGCTTCAGCGTTACGGACTTCCCCACGCCGCTGCGTCCCATGATCACGCATGTCTCTCCATGGTCGACGTAGAAGCTGACGTCGTCGAGCACCAGGTGATCGTCAAAGGCTTTGCTGACGTTGCGGAATTCGATGAAGTGGCCCGACGCGGCCGGCTCTGGTCGTTCAAATATTTGCGCGCCCATGCTGGGCCGCTATTGTTGATGACACCACGCGCAGAAGCAAACCAAAAGTTGTTTGGCACATGTTTCAGCTTGTGAGGTTTTGACTATTGCTGCGCACAAACCCCACAGGCTGAAGCCTGCGCTACTTTATCCGCCCACTAAATCTTGCATGTGTTTCAGTGTAAGTCGTTGAAAATAATGAAGTAATAGGTGAAGTGAGAAGTTGGCCCTGATCCCGGAGTACCGCGAGTTTCCTTGACATCCCTTGCTCTTCTGCTATATTAGCACTCGTCTTAGAGGAGTGCTAACGATCTGCTCAGCAATCCCCCTAAGCTATCCCGACTCACTTCATTGAACGGAGGCAAGAACCGATGTCAGTTAATGTAACTCCGCTGCACGATCGCGTCTTGATCAAGCGGATCGAAGAGAAAGAGTCCATCAAGGGCGGCATCATCATCCCCGATACGGCGAAAGAGAAGCCGCAAGAGGGCGAAGTGATCGCCGTTGGCGCCGGCAAGATCGAAAAGGGCCAGCGCATCGCTTTGGACGTAAAAGCCGGCGACCGCGTGCTGTTCGGCAAGTACAGCGGCACGGAAATCAAAGTGGACGACGAGGATTATCTCATCCTTCGGGAAGACGAAATCCTGGCCAAACTGTCCGGCGCAGCCAAGGCTGCCGGCGGCAAGAAGTAACTTTTCCCTTTACCCTGAGCCCCCTGGGCGAAGGGTTTACCCCGAGCGATTTCAGCAAATGGTTTGCCCCAAGAGATTTCAGCGAGGGGCGCAAACTTCGCAGAAATAACTCAGGGCAAGGGCCGCAATGTTGGGGGAACTTCTCGAATTTGAAATTTCAGATTTGAGATTTGAAATTGAAATCATGGAAGAAGAGGAGAACGACTCATGGCAAAGCAAATCGTGACTGGTGAAGCATCTCGCCAGTCGATTCTGCGAGGCGTCAACGCCCTCGCGGACGCGGTAAAGATCACGCTCGGCCCCAAGGGCCGCAACGCGGTGATCGAAAAGAAATTCGGCGCGCCGATCATCACCAAGGACGGCGTGACGGTAGCAAAGGAAATCGAGCTGCAGGATCCGCTCGAGAACATGGGCGCGCAGATGGTACGCGAGGTCGCTTCCAAGACCTCCGACGTGGCCGGCGACGGCACCACCACCGCAACCGTGCTGGCCCAGGCCATCTTCCGCGAAGGCGTGAAGACCGTGGCCGCCGGCGCCAGCCCCACCGCTCTAAAGCGCGGCATCGAACGCGCCGTGGAAGCCTGCGTCGAGCGCGTCCGCGAACTGCATCGTGACGTTAAGGGCGACATGATCGCCCAGGTCGGCACGATCAGCGCCAACAACGACAAGCAGATCGGCAGCATCATCGCCGAAGCCATGAAGAAGGTGGGCAAGGACGGCGTCATCACCGTCGAGGAATCCCGCACGATGGAAACGACGCTCGAAGTGGTCGAAGGCATGCAGTTCGACCGCGGCTATCTCTCCCCCTACTTCGTCACCGACCCGGAACGCATGGAGTGCGTGATCGAAGACGCGCGCATTCTGATCCACGAAAAGAAAATCAGCTCGATGAAGGACCTGCTTCCTCTTCTCGAACAAATTGCCAAGCTTGGAAAGCCTCTCCTGATCATTGCCGAGGACGTCGAGGGCGAAGCCCTGGCGACCCTGGTGGTGAACAAGCTGCGCGGCACGTTGCAGTGCGCCGCCGTCAAGGCCCCCGGCTTCGGCGACCGCCGCAAGGCCATGCTCGAAGACATCGCCACACTGACCGGCGGCAAGGCTGTCACCGAGGATCTCGGCATCAAGCTCGAGAACGTGAAGATGGAAGATCTCGGCCGGGCCAAGAAGGTCACCATTGACAAGGACAACTGCACCATCGTCGAAGGCGGCGGCAAATCCAGCGAAATCGAAGGACGCGTCCGGCAGATCCGCGCGCAGGTCGAGGAAACCACCTCGGACTACGACAAGGAAAAGCTGCAGGAGCGCCTCGCCAAGCTGGTCGGCGGCGTTGCGGTCATCAAGGTGGGCGCGGCAACCGAAACCGAGCTGAAGGAAAAGAAGGCTCGCGTTGAAGACGCCATGCACGCCACACGCGCGGCAGTCGAGGAAGGCATCGTTCCCGGAGGCGGCGTGGCGCTGATCCGCTGCATCGCTTCCCTGGACAAGCTCAAGGCCGACCACGACGAGCAGATTGGCGTGAACATCGTCAAGCGCGCTCTCGAGGAGCCCTTGCGCCAGATCGCTCTCAACGCCGGCCACGAAGGCGCAGTCGTCGTCGGCCGCGTTCGCGAGAGCAAGGAAGACAACTTCGGCTTTAACGCGGATACCGGCGAGTTCGGCGACATGGTCAAGGCGGGCGTCATCGACCCGGCCAAGGTCACGCGCCTCGCTCTCCAAAACGCCGCGTCCATCGCCGGCCTGATGCTCACCACCGAAGCGCTGGTGGCCGACATCAAGGAAGAGAACAAGCAAGCCGCAGCCGGCGCCGGTGGTCACGGCGGCCCAGGCGGCGGCATGGGAGGAATGTACTAAATCGAAGGAACAACTCGTAGTTGAAAAGGGCGTCCCGACTCAGTCGAGACGCCCTTTTTGTCTTTCCCTTCGAGTGTGCGGAATGTTTACGATGTGCCGACGTTTCTGGCATCGAGGTTTTGGTAGGACAACCACTGTTGGCTGTCCTCCGATGATCCCGATGAAATTGTGCAACCGCGGGATTGCCCCGCGCATTCGGCTTCGATGAAGCGTCCGTCAAAGACACGCTAGTCCTTGCAGCTTCTACGCGTGCTAAGGCTGACGCTCCCGCGAACTGAGGCCGACGTAGTTCGCCGTGGCAATCGAAACGACAAACAGGAAGATTGCCCCGTCCAGGAACGTACGGTAATCAATCGAGCTGCCCCTTGTTGCAAACGCCAGAAACCGGATGCCAAACATGTTGGTTGCACGCGCCACGAGCGCCAGCACAGCGCACACTGCTCCCAGCCAGTAGCTCAACTTGACGATGTGATTTCCCATTACGTCCTCCTAACACTATAGTTAGACTCAAGGTTCGCGGGGAATGTACTGTGAAAGTACATCTGACACCGCTTGGTGTCAATGCGAAGCGCCTGCGTTGGCAGTGCTTTGTGGAATGGAGTAGACTGCCCCTGTAGAGTCCGCGTGAGAGCTTGAAATAGGCACGATTTTGTAGCGCCCGCCTTCAGGCGGGCATTTTTGAATCATGCAGATGCCCGCCTGATGGCGGGCGCTACAGGAACCGGAACTAACTTCTCAAACAGACTCCGAGGGAGCCCCTATGTCACTTCGCCCGGTGAAACGCCTCATCAAATCCAAACCGACGCGCGACGGCGCGGGAGTGCACTTGCGCCGCGCCTTCGGCTTCAGCAACACCTCCGACTTTGACCCGTTTCTCCTGCTGGACGATTTTCGCAATGACGTTCCGGAAGATTACGCCGCGGGTTTTCCGTGGCATCCGCACCGCGGGATCGAGACCATCACGTACGTCCTCGCCGGAACCGTGGACCACGGCGACAGCATGGGCAATCACGGCTCTATCGCTTCGGGCGACGTCCAGTGGATGACCGCGGGCAGCGGCATCATTCACCAGGAAATGCCCAAAGGCGATCGCGCAGGGCGCATGCACGGCTTTCAACTCTGGGCCAATCTTCCCGGCTCGCTCAAGATGACCGCGCCACGCTACCAGGGCGTGGAAGCGAAGGACATTCCCAACATCACCGACGACGACGGCACGCACGTTCGCCTGGTCTGCGGAAAATTCTGGGGAAAGACCGGCCCCGTGGACGGTGTCGCAGCCGATCCCATATATCTCGATGTGTCCGTGCCTCCCGGCAAAAGAAAAACTCTTCCGGTCGAAACGACGCGGCACGCATTCGCCTACGTGTTTGCCGGCTCGGGAAAATTCTGCAACGCCTCCGATCCTCTTTCGGTGCCGACCGAACCTGTCGGCTGGGCGGACACCACGCCACCCTCGGCGGCCGAGAACCGCACGCTCGTGCTCTTCGACCGAGGCGATGAAGTCATGGTGCAGGCCGGCGACGAAGGCGTGCGCTTCCTACTCGTTTCCGGCAAGCCGCTCCAAGAACCCGTGGCCTGGTACGGCCCCATCGTAATGAACACGCAAGAGCAGCTCCAGAAAGCGTATCAGGAGCTGCAAGAAGGCACGTTCCTGAAAACAGCCAAGTAGCGCAGGCTTCAGCCTGTGGAATTTAATTCTTGCACAAGCCAAACCCCGCAGGCTGAAGCCTACGCTACCGAAACTATGACCGAACCCGAATCTCCCGGCAATTCTGCCAACTGCGCGCGCTGGGTGCCGTGGGACTGGGCCGCCGCTCTCTTCCTCTTCGTGGGAACCTCCGCGGTCGTCCTCTGGCAAAATTCGCGGCTGGCGGTCCTCTGGGACCTCAGTTACATCCTGGAAAACTCCTACCGCATTTCCCTCGGGGATTTTCCCTATCGCGATTTTCCTTTCCCGTATGCCCCCGCGACTTTTCTGGTGCAGTCCTTACTCATCCGGCTAACTGGCCGAGTCTTCTTCCACCACGTGTTGTACTGCGCGATCATGGGCGGCCTCGGGACGGTCCTGACCTGGCGCATCCTGGTCCATCTTTTGCGCGATTCCTTGCCTGCGTTCGGTCTCCCGGCGTTTCTGCTGGCCGCACCGCTCATGGTGCTGGGAATCTACTGCGTGTTCCCGCATCCGTTCTACGATCCGGATTGCACCTTCGCCATTTTGTGCGGGGTCCTGCTGCTGCTGCAACTGGAGCGCAAGGGTTTTCCGCCGCGCCGCGCATTTCTCACGGGAATCGTCCTCGTCGTTCCGCTTTTCGTGAAGCAGAATACCAGTCTCGCGTTTCTCACAGCCACCGCCATAGTCGTCGTCATTCTGATCGTGCTCCACGCCTGGGAAAGGCAACGAGTGTCCGGTTACGCATGGCTCCTGGCCGGGATGGCCGCGGGCCTCGGCGCTGCCATGCTTCTCTTGCAACTCACCGTGGGCTTGCGAAACTATTTCCATTGGACCATGCAATTCGCCGCGTCGCGTCGCCTGCCCCACCTCTCAGAAATGTATGAGCCATTTGAGAATCCGTTGCTGCTGTGGTGGTTCGCGGCGTTTGCGGCCGGCGTGCTATTTCTATGGCTAAACCGCAGCGGCAAACGAATGCTTTCTTGGTTGTGCGTCTCCTTAATGGCGGCGCCGTTCGTATGGGCGGTCCTGTACCTGGTCGTGGATGACGACCCGTCGGAGCGAGCGGAACGTCTCCTCGCCTTGTGGCCCGTTGTGCTGGGTGTATCTCTAATTTTCGCTTTGTGGGACGCGAGACGTGGCCTGAGCGTCGCGCGGCTCCTTCCCTTCATCCTGTTTTCGACAGTGGCAGGGGCATTCGCTTCCCAGCAACTCTGGGGCTCGACTTACGCCATCTGGCCGTTGCTGACGATCCTTCTCGCCGGGATTCTGGCGGAATTGTTCAGGTTCGGGAGAAAGAGGGCAACGGGAGAGATCGAGCTGCTGGCCGGTGTAGCCGCAATCTCGATGCTTGTTTCCGGCGGCTTTTACGTCGCGAGCCACGAGCGGCTGAACTATGCCGACCTATCCACCGGCGAGATGGCTCGATCGGCCCTGCCCTCGCTCGCGGGCCTTTCGGCGCGTGGCCCCTGGATTCCGCAATTCGAGGAACTTGTTCGCTTCGCCGACCGTGAGATTCCCAGGGATCAGGGCGTGCTCATGATTCCCGGAGAAGATCTCTTCTACTACTCGACCGGCAGGCGGCCGCGTTTTCCGGCGCTGCTGTTCGATCACACGGTCAATCCATACAGTCCGGAAGAGATTGTCGAAATCAGCCGGCGCCGGCATATCTGCTGGTTGATTCTTAAAAGAAATCTTCAACGGAACGATGATCCCGTGGAGGACAAAAGCCGGTTGCTTCAACTGTTGCGCGGCGATTTTGCGCCCGCGCAAAGTCTCGCCAACTATGACATTTTCCGGAGGAACGCGGACAGCGCTTGCACGGACATCGCCCCTTCGCAGCCCGGAGAAAATTGAATCCCCTTCGCGGGATGAGTACGCGGCTACTGCGGACAATCGCAGTAGCGCAACGACGCAAATCCCGGCTTGGAATTCTTTCCGCCCCCGTCCAGTGTGAGAATGAAAAACCGGTCGTATTCAGTATGCGCGATGGAAATTGTTTCCGGCCCCCCAAGGGCGCTCAGTATTTTTGGAAGCGTCGCGTCGTGCCAGACGACCAATACACTCTTCGCTTTGCTCGACCGGATTGCCTCGATCAGGTCGTCCGGCTTGCCGATGGGAATGGCCACCGGCTTCAGATGCAGTTTTTCAGCCAGGGGAGCGGCGGTTTGCCGGGTGCGCTGCAAATCCGAAGTGAAAATTTGTTGAATCCGGGCGTCCTCCAGCGTTTTCGCCAGGCATTTCGCGCGCGCCAGGCCCGCTTCACTAGGGGGAGCGTCGGTATCTTCTGAAACTTTGTCCGCGTGGCGCACCAAATAAATGGTCCGCGCCTCCTGTGCCTGCGCTCGCGGCAAGAGCGTCACGAACGCGAGAGCGCAAATATTCCCAATTTTCCAGAATATCTTCATAATCAAGCACCCTTTCCCGTCTTGTATTTTTCAGGCGTCTTCACCGGTACAATCCCCTCAAATTTCACAGGCCTTCCCGCGGATGGCCAATCATATAAGTAATCGGAAGTATACCGCGGGCTGCAAAATGCTCGCCTACTTCCCACTCATATTCGCTTCCCCTGAGTTTTCCGATAATCTCGCGCAGTTCCTGCGGCCGGTAAGTGCGCAGGCACGAAACCACTCCATCGAACAGCACCACGAAGGGAACGACCGGAACCACATACGTCCAAAAAAGCCGCGACCATCGGAACGGACGGATCCAGGGTGTGTAGACGAATGCCAGAAGCGCCCATGGAAACATCAGCCCGATCGCCGAGGGAGCTCGCCTGGTGACTTCAAATATCCCGATGCTTTCGCCGGCATCGACGGCATCTTGCAGCACAGCGCGGGCCTCTTCGGGCGGAAAATGATGATAGGACGAGAAGATCGTTCGAAATCCCTTCAATTCACGAGGAACTTTCAGCGCGTCAACGGAGTCCGCGCAGAATGTGATGTGATTCCTGGACGCGGTACTTACATTCTGGAATGCCCTGAGGTTCGGGAATTTATCGGAAAGCCGGATTCGATTGCTGCTGGCGTCCCCTCCGAGATTTCGACAAAGATCCAGCCAGGGTCCTCCACCGCCGGAACACAAATCAACAATCGACGGGTTGCTCAAAGAGTCCAGCGAGCTTTGCAGCTTTGAGCCGATGGACCCATAAGCCTTCAAAAGAACCTGTCCGCACTGAAGCGCGTCCATAACGTTGTCGCGCAGAAATGAAGGGAACCACGGTTGCTCGTGGATTTCGATGAACTGGATTCGGCGCATGGCAGTTCAGTTGAGTGAGTAGTATCAGAAAATCCCCCGGCCCGACAATCGAATTCAAGACTTCCACGCCGTTCGGCCGCAGGAAGGCATCCGCCTACAGTATTTGAAGAAGCCTCGACTGAAAACCCGGACCGGCGGAAGCCTGTCCGACCGACAATCTTCGCCTTGTATTCGCCTATAGACTGGTGGTATGCTCTCGTCTCCCCCGCCGTACCTAAAAAAGTCAGGAGAAGAACATGCCTATCGCTCAATCGCTCTTACCGGAATTCGATCATGAAATGGCCAACACACGAAAGATGCTGGAACGCGTCCCCGACGGAAAGTTCGATTACAAGCCCCACGATAAATCAATGACGCTCGGACGGCTGGCCGCGCACACCTGCGAGATCCCCTCGTATGCGACCGCAACGCTCCGCGTTGAACGCATGGATTTCACAGGCGAAGAAAAACCCTTCGCGCCGGAAACGCGCAAGGAACTGCTCGAAGTGTTCGACAAGTACGTCGCTGAAGCCAGGGAAATGCTCTCCAAAGCGAAGGACGAAGACCTCATGAAGATTTGGACGCTGACATACAAGGGGAACCAAATCTTCGCCATGCCGCGCGCCGCGGTCCTGCGCAGCATGGTCATGAGCCACCTCATTCACCACCGCTCCCAGCTTGGCGTATATCTGCGTTTGAACAACGTCGAAATTCCCGGCATGTACGGCCCCTCGGCGGATGAAATGAAAATGTTCAACGCGCAGGGCGCGTAGCGTTTTTAGTGGCACATACTTCCGTCGTGTGCTTTTGCCTTTGACTTGGTAGGACGGGCTTCAGCCTGTCGGTTTCGATTTCTTGCATGGCATAAGAAAACCAGACAGGCTGAAGCCCGTCCTACTGAACCACGAAAACGTTGCTCCCAGGCAAAGTGGCTCTTGCCAGCCGTAGAACTGGGGTGTATACGTGCCTTTCAGGAGTCCAGGACCAAGAAACCCCGGCCCGCCGGCGGCGGGATGCAATGGCATATTCGCCGCCCATTTCCTTCAAAAATTTCACTCGAAGAGGAGGTTCTCATGCCACTTTACCTGAGCCAAGTCGCCTATAGCGAAGATGGCTGGAAAGCGCTGGTTTCAAATCCCCAAAACCGACTGGAAGCGATCCGGCCGGTCGTCGATAAACTCGGGGGACGAATCGTCAACGCCTATTTCGCGTTCGGCGATTACGATTTTGTCCTCCTTGCGGAATTCCCGGACAACGTGAGCGCCGCGGCGCTGGCCATCGCCGCCGCAGCCGGAGGTGCGGTCAAGTCGATCAAAACCACGCCGTTGATGGAGGCCTCCGAGGGACTTGAGGCCGTCCGCAAAGCCGCCGCCTCCGGGTATCGCGCCCCCGCCGGCGCACGTCCCGCATCGGCGTAAGCCTATTCAGACAGCCGCAGGATCCTTAAACAGCATCCCCGGGCATCCTGGCAACGCCGGGATGCCCTTTTCTTTCAGCAGCTTATCGCGAATTACGACGCTTTTGAGCTAGCACCGGCTCTCTCGCCTGGGTGGGTTGGTAGAGCTGATGTGCAGGCTACCGACATGCGGCGATCGCAAACCCCACACAGGCAAGAGTGCCTGTGCTGCAGTCAAATCAGCCCGACGGCGCCGGGGATCCCGCGTGCTTGCCGCCAAATGCTGGATTCGGTATAGTGACCAGAGTCACGCAAATTCACAGATCACGGCCCAGGAGAAGCCGAATTGTTATGTCCGACGAACCCATCCCGTTTGCCAGCGTAGAAGAAGCCCTCGAAGAAATCCGCCAGGGGCGGCAAATTGTGCTGGTCGACGATGAAGATCGTGAGAACGAAGGCGACCTGACTATGGCGGCTGAAAAAATTACGCCCGAGGCCGTCAACTTCATGGCCAAGAACGGCCGTGGCCTCATTTGCCTGGCGCTGACGGAGGAGCGCTGCGACGATCTGGCCCTGCCGCTGATGACCCCGGTGAACACGTCGAACTACGGAACCGCCTTTACGGAATCGATCGACGCGCGGCGCGGCACGACCACGGGAATCAGCGCCGCCGATCGCGCCATCACCATCCTCACGGCCATCGACTCGGCCACGCGACCAACCGATCTTGCTCGCCCCGGCCATGTTTTTCCCCTGCGCGCGCGAAATGGCGGCGTGCTGGTGCGCGCCGGACAAACCGAAGCATCAGTGGATCTCGCGCGCATCGCTGGCCTCACTCCCGCCGGCGTGATCTGCGAAATCATGAATGACGACGGCACCATGGCGCGCCTGCCGCAACTCGCGGAATTCTGCCGCGCGCACGGCCTGAAACTGCTGACTGTCGCGGAACTGATCCGCTACCGGATGAAGAACGAGCGCTACGTCCGGCGCGTGGCTGAGACGGCGCTGCCGACGCGCTACGGCGATTTCCGCATGATCGTATATGCCTCCGACGTGGACCGCGAGCAGCATATCGCTCTCGTGCGCGGGGATTTGTCCGGGCCGCCGCCGCTCGTGCGTGTGCATTCGCACTGCCTGACCGGCGACGTATTCGCGTCCACGGAATGCGATTGCCACGAAATTATTGAGCGCTCGCTCGAAGCGGTTGTGGCGGAGAACCGCGGCGTGTTCGTCTACCTTCACCACACCGGGCGAGGCTTCGGCATCGACGCCGCCCTGCCCGCTCCGGGTGCGTTGCCGCGCATCCTTTACCACTCGCGCGAGCAGCTGGACGTGGATGTGGCGCGGCAGCGCCTCCTGCAGCACGAAAGCGGCATCGGCGCGCAAATTTTGATCGACCTGGGACTGAAAACTCTGCGCGTCCTCACCAACCACCCCAAAAAAGTAGTCGCGCTAGCCGGCTACGGCCTGACGATCGCCGAGCAGGTCCCTCTGCGAACCGCGTCGCAGAAAAAACGCACACACCAGGCTCTTTAGTAGCGCAGACTTCAGTCTGTGGGTTTCCATTCGTGTGCCCAGCCGGTTCGCGCAAGCCAAGATAAAGTGGAATTCCACAGTCTGAAGTCCGTGGCACAAAAAGCGTCATCTCGCAAAGTACATTAAGTTGCGTTGTTTATTTGCCAAGCCGCAAAGGCCTCTCCAGCCAGGTCACGTCCCAGTAACGCCCAAATTTCCTGCCATTCTCATGAAATATGCCGACCGGATTGAATCCGAATTTCCTGTGAAGCGCGCCGGAAGCTGGGTTCGGCATAGTGTACCCCGCGACGATCCTGTGAATGTCCTCGCCAGCCAACGCATCAAAAAGAGCGCTATAAAGGGCGCTCCCAGTCCCCTTGTGGACTACGTCCGGCGCGCAGTAGATCGAGGTTTCAACGGTCGAGTCATAGGCCGCCTTGGGACGAAACCTGGTCGTGCCTGCATAGCCCAATATTCCCCCGTCGTTCTCGGCGACGAGCAGGCGATACCGCCCGCTGGAACCGAATTGCTCGAACCATGTGGCTCGGCGTTCGACTGTGTAGGGTTCAATGTCAAATGTGACCGGAGTGTGGATCACGTAGTGATTGTAAATTTCGGTCAGGCGCGGCAAATCAGCTTTGGTGGCTTGTCGAATTTGAAGCGCGCTCATCCCTGGTTCGCTTTCGTCGCCCGCGTCCTCGCTACTTCTTCGCAGGAGGGCTGCTTTTCTGCGCGGGAGACGCCGGTGGCGCGGTTACGGTGACGTATGGGCGCAGCGCGTCGAGCTTTTTTTGGCTGATGCCGCGCACGGCCAGCAAATCTTCGACCCGGTGAAAGCGGCCGCTCTTCTCCCGCAGGTCGATGATTCTTTGCGCTGTGACCGGCCCCACGCCGGGCAATTCCTGAAGTTCCTTCACGTTGGCGAGGTTGAGATCGATGGGCTTCGCGGGCGGATGCTTCTCGGCCAGCGCGGCTGCGCAAAGCGCGAGCAGCGCGAGACCCGAGATCAGAATTGCAATCGTCAAACGCCTTACGTTCATGTAGGCGGCCACCAGTAGCGCATGCTTCAGCCTGTGGGGGTTCGCCCTTTCAAGGACCAAAACCCACAGGCTGAAGCCTGCGCTACTCAAATCCTAAATCCGGTTTCCTTGCGCGTCATACACCTCGGGCGCGCCGAACTGCGCGGCTTGCGATTCAATCTGCGCGCGGTCGCCGACGATCACAATTTGCGCGTGGGCCGAATCGAAATATTTCCGGGCCGCATCGAGCACGTCCGCCGAAGTGAGCTTCAAAATGCGCTCGCGATAAGTCTCCAGATAATCCTCCGGCAGCCTTTCCAGTGTGGACGTGGCCAGCTGCCCGGCGAGGCCATCTTGCGTCGCAAGGCCCAGTGAGAAAACTCCGGTCAGGTAACTGCGCGCGTCGTCCAATTCTTCCTCGCCGACAGGCGTCGAGCGCATGCCATCGATCTCGTAAAAAATTTCGGTGAGCGTGGCGGCCACCACGTCGTTGCGGACCGCCGCTCCGATGCTGAAATATCCGTGCTGGCGCAGGGGATGCGCCCCGCTGCGCGGGCTGTAGGTGTAGCCTTTCTGTTCGCGGATATTCATCACCAGCCGTGAATTGAATGCGCCGCCGTAAATCGAATTCGCCAGCGTAAGACGCAGCCAGTCCGGGTGTTTGCGCGTGATGGCGCGGTTGCCGACCGAGATTTGCGTTTGCACCGATCCCGGCAGATGCACGAGGTACACGCGCCGCCCCGGCAGTTCGGGCAGCGGCGGATCGGGCGCCTCCTCCACGGGCCCGGACGACCAGGAGCCGAACGCTTTTTCAATTTGTGCCAGCATCGTCTGCGGCGAGAAATCTCCCACCATCACCAGCAGCGCGTTTCCCGGCCGGTAGTAATGCTGGTAGAACTCCTTGAGCTGTTCGACGCGGTAGCCCGCCACCTGCTCTTCGGTCGGCGAAATCGTGCCGTATGGGTGCGCGCCAAACAGAACGCGCCGCAGGCGCTCGCTCGCCAGAAAACCGGGCGTGGTGCGCTCGATGCGCAAGCCCTCGATGAGTTGACGCCGCTCGCGTTCGAATTCATCCGCGGGGAAGGAAGCCTGCTGGGCGAGTTCCGAAACGAGCCCCAATAGATCGTTCGAAAACTCCGTGAGGCCTGCGAACGAAATCACGCTGGTGTCCGCTCCAGCGCCCGAAGCAAGATCCGAACCCATCCTGCGCAAGTCTTCCTCGATCTCGCGGCTGGTGCGCCGGGTGGTGCCTGTGCGGGCCACTGTAGCGGTCATGTCAGCCAGGCCGGGCCCTTGCGCATTCGCCACGGCGTTGCCGCTTCGAAAGAAAAGCTCTCCCGTAAATTTCGGGATGGTGTGCGATTCCACAAGAACCACTTCGAGTCCGTTCGAAAGAGTCCTGTGCACGCGTGGCGGCCAGATCACCGGCCGGGCGGGAGTGAGCGGCGGAACCGCCAACGGCGATTCCGAACGAGGCGCGGAAGCCATCAGGCCGCCTCTTTCTTCGCCGGCTGGCGAATGGCGATCGAGCGGCTGTGGCGCGTCAGGAGTTTCTGAGCCACGGACTGCACGGCCTGCGGCGTGACTTCCATGAATCCGCCGAGAACGGTGTTCACTAATTTTGGATTGTCATCAAACAGGGAAAAACATGCAAGAAGATGCATCAGCCCGTATCGCGGGATGTAGGCCCCGTGCCCGCCCTCCAGATTGGAAAAATAATTCGACCGGAATTTCACCTTGATCGGTTCCAGTTCCTCGCCGGTGATTCCCTTTTCCTTCATGTCGTCGATGATTTGATCGTAGGCGGCAAGGGTCTGGTCCACGGAATACTCGGGCTTGTGCAGAATCCGCGTAACCATCAGCGTCGGACCGTTGTAGTCGAACAGGTCGCCGACGGGATAGTGGATGCCTCCCTCGGCGTCGACGGCAATCTGCTGTTCGAGCACCAGGCGGCGATAGACGCGCCCCGCGCGCCCCCCATGCAACGCCTGATCGAGCATGGCCGCGGCGTGCCACTCGGGTGTGAGCCGGCGAGGCGACTGGTAGCCGATAGCCACTCCGGGAAGCGTGCCGAATTTCTCCTCGACCACGCCGCGCCGCTCCTCGATTTGCGGCGGCTCGTCAATGTCAGCGGGCGAAGGCTGCGGCCCCGATGGGATGGAGGCAAAATGACGCTCGGCGAGCTGAATGGCTTCGTCGGTATCAACGTCGCCGAGGATCAGCAGGACGGCGTTCGAGGGAGCGTAATATGTTTTGAAGAATTTTTGGACGTCATCCAGTGTGGCAGCGTCCAGATCGTCGAAATCTCCGTAAAAGTTGTGGGCGTTTGACCAGTTGCGATAAGCAATCGGCGGAAGATCGAGCCAGGGGAAGCCGCCGTAAGGCTGGTTGAGAACATTGACGCGCACTTCCTCTTTCACGACATCGCGCTGGTTGCGCAAATTTTCATCGTCCACCTTGAGCGCGCGCATGCGATCGGCCTCGAGCCACAGGATGCGTTCGAGGGCATTCGAGGGCACCGACTCGTAATAATTGGTGACGTCATAATGCGTCGAGCCGTTCAGCACGCCCCCGGAAGAATTGACCAGCTTGATGTGCACCATTTTCCCGGCGTTGGCCGAGCCTTGAAACATCATGTGCTCGAACAGATGGGCGAAGCCGCTGCGGCCCCGCGGCTCGATGCGAAACCCGATATTGTAATACACGCCCACGGTAGCCACCGGCGCCGCGCGGTCCGGCGAAATGACCACGCGCAGGCCGTTCGGCAGCGTCGTGTTTTCGATTGGAATGTTCAGTTGTGTCAAGTAGCCCCCATGGATGCTGATCATTGACCGCTAAATCCGGCCGACCATTTACCTCATGTAGCGCCCGCCTTCAGGCGGGCATTCTGGAACCAAGAAGGTGCCCGCCTGAAGGCGGGCGCTACACGAGCATAAACCGAGTTATTTCTTTTTCGACGCCGCGGGCGCCCCGAAGATGCGGTCGAGCTGCTTCATCATGGCGCCGGGGTGCGCGGCGAGCACTTTGGCTTTCAAGCGCGAAAGGGTCTTGTAGACCTCCAGATATTCAGGTGCGAAATCCGCAAGGGCCTTGACGTGCCGCTCGACCGTCGAGAAATCGCCCCTCGCCAGGGGGCCGGTCCACGCCGCAAGTGGGCCGACGCGCTCAAAATTATCCAGCGTCTGCCGGGTCAACGGCAACAGCGCGCGCATCGCCTGGCGGCGTTTGAATCCCTGAGTCATCAGCAGGCGCGTGGCCGCTTCCATGAGCGCCAGAACATAAGCGCACGCAAACGATCCAGCCGCATGATACGCCGCCTTGTTTGCTCCCGACAAGCGCACAGCCACGCCGCCCATTTGGTGGGCCATTTTTCTGGCCATGCGCAACGCAGCCGGGCCGCCCTCGATGCCAAAAATACAATTGGCAAGGTCCGGAATATTCTGGTTGGAGAAAGTTTGCATGGGGTGCATCGATCCTGTCGCCGCGCCCAGATCGGCGAGCGGCTGAAGCACCCTGGAATCGAGGGCCCCGCTCGTGTGCAGCACGACTTTCCCGCTCCACTCGCTCCCGCCAAGCTGCGCGAGATTTTTCGCCACGCCTTCAATGGCGCTATCCGGCGTGGTGATCAGAACGACTCGCGAATTCAGGACCTGGTGTGTCGGTCCGCCAAGCGGCTGGCCAGCGCCGATCACACGCACGGCCGCGCGCGCCGTGGAGACGGACCGCCCGGTGACGGCGCCTACCTGCCATCCGAGTTCGTGCAGGCGGCGCCCCAGCGCGCGTCCCACGCGCCCGGCGCCGACGATGGATACAGTCTCCGACATCCGCTGTGTTAGCATTCTATGGGCAGCCAGGAATGAGCTGCGGACAATTTACCTTTGCACACATTCTTAATTGTACTATTTGGTTTAATCGCTTTCTTATGGATTGTTCAGGGTATCCGGGCGGGCTTCGGCATGGCCCGCCTGCCGTGGCTTTCCGACATTGCCCCGATGATCTCCCGGGACGCGCCATCAGTTTCCATCATTTTCGCCGCGCGCGACGAAGCCGAGAAACTACCCGCCGCGCTGGAAACGCTCCTGGCCCAGGATTACCCACGGTTTGAGATCGTTGCCGTGAATGACCGCTCCACGGATCAAACCTCCGCCATCCTACACGAATTTGAACGTTCCAGCCGCAATCTGATGGTCACGGATATTGCCGCCCTGCCGCCAGGCTGGCTGGGCAAGCCGCACGCGCTGGTGACTGGTTCCGAAAAATCGCGCGGCGACTGGTTGGTATTTACTGACGCAGACGTGCATTTCGCGCCGGACGTGCTGAGCCGCGCCGTCGCGCTCGCCGCCGAGCGCAGCTGGGATCATTTGACGCTTCTCACTTCGGTGGAAATGCGCGGCTTCTGGGAGACCGTCGCCATTTCTTATTTTGGTCTCGGGTTTGTTTTCGGTAATGAGCCCTGGCTGGCTTCCAACCCGCGCTCGGCGCGATACGTGGGAGTGGGAGCCTTCCAGATGGTGCGGCGCGCGGCCTACGAAAAATGCGGCGGGCACTCCCGCCTGCGCATGGACGTGATCGAAGACATGAAGCTCGGCAAGCTGATCAAGATGGCCGGCTTCCGGTCCGGCGTAGCCGTCGCGCAAGACATGGTTCACGTGCGCTGGCACAGCGGGGTGCGCAACGTGATTCGCGGCGTCACCAAAAACATGTTTGCAGCGGTCCACTACAATCCGCTCTTTG
>Ga0210401_10000159_pt1 | contig 80329 bp, 65 predicted proteins | sample IncBWH32MmetaG_FD_150866 | JGI IMG/M metagenome (GOLD analysis project Ga0210401, IMG submission 150866) | Forest soil microbial communities from Barre Woods Harvard Forest LTER site, Petersham, Massachusetts, United States - Inc-BW-H-32-M | ecosystem: Environmental > Terrestrial > Soil >...
CTCCCCACTGGGTGCCACCGTAACGATGGAGAGAACGCTGTGAAAACCTTGTGCATACTCGGTGAATCACATCGTCAAGGCGGACAAGAAAGTGCTTGACTAAATCACTCAGATGTCTCGGATAACCAGAAATAGCGATAGGCCACGAGCCTCGGATAGAACCATGGTTGACCTTGAGTCGCCATTCGCTTGTCGCTCTCGCCACTCGACGGTACCGCTAACTCACCAGAGGAGACTCATCAGAATGGGCACAAGTCACACTTCTCCAGCGAAGCCTAACTACCGTGGGCTGGATCTCGAGAAAACATCTCGACTCCGGTCGAGGCAGAACTTTTTTCTTGACATCCCTTTTGATAGAACTCATTGACAACCAGACAGCAGCCGGCTCACCGAAGACATCGCCTCCGGCTACACCGCCTGCTTCATCTCATCGTGCGAGTCGAGCGCATCCATCAGCGACTCGTGAATTTCAAACGCCGAGGAAAGATTCGTCAGGCGAAGCATCTGCAACACTCGCGGATTCGCTCCCGCCAGCTTCAACTTTCCTCCGCTTACCTGAGCAGCGTTCCGGATGCGAGCGAGCTCACCCAGGCCGGCGCTGTCGATTCGCTGCACTCCCTCCAGATCAAGAACGACCTCTCTGGTATTCTTCAAAGCTTGCGTAACCACGCGGGTGAGCGCCGAAGCTTCATCACGATACACGATGCGCCCTTCGCAATGTACAACCATGACGTCTCCGAGATGGCGTGTTTCCAGACTGAGTTTCAACTGCGACTCCTTGGTCGGAAGTGGCACGGCGATCGTCGCCGGCCCATTGATGTCTGCTTCACTGTTGAATTCGAGAAACAACCCTACTCATTGGACGTTGTGCCGCCGTGAGAGGCATGTAAAAATCTCATAAATATTCGTAATCAAATGTTTGCGGTCGCCCGATTTGAGAGCTGGTCTGATAAATGGGTTTTTGAAGGAATAGTTTTGGAAGGGCACGGCTTCAGCCGTGCCGCTCGCGTGCAATAAAAACGCGGGCTTTAGCCCCTGAGGTTTACCGCAGCTGGCAAGCAACACATTTATGAGATATTTCGCCTAGGCAAAGTTTCCGGAAGCATCAGCATCCAAAGGCATTCACGCTTCCATCGTCGGTCTGTGTCGCGCCGTTACCCAGGAGGGTTCTTTTTTGTGCTGAAACGCACCTCGGTCTTTGTTCTTCTGCTCGTACTCGGTGGCGTGGCCGCCGCTCAGAATTCCAAGTACACCATCTTCGCCGGCGGCTCCTACGCCAACACCAACTACGGCGACACGCACCGTTCCAATCTCTTCGGCTGGGAGGCCTCCATCGAGGGCTATCGCTACCGCCCCTGGCTCACGCTCGTGGGTGACGGCAGCGGCTACTACGGATGGAACGCCTTCCCTATCTCGTGCGTGACGGTTCCGGTGTGCACACCCGCAATACCCGAAGTGCGCGTGCATCAATACACCCTTGTCGGCGGACCGCAGGTTTCGACCTTCCGCGGCAACTTCCGCCCCTTCGCCCACGTGATGGGCGGCGCAACGCGTACCACCGCGAGGACCACCGGATTCTTTGTCTCGAGCTGGGGCTACACGATTGCTGCCGGGGGCGGCGTCGATTGGAAATGGCGCGGTCCGCTCAGCATTCGCGTCTCGGGTGACTACCTTCGGATGGATCTGTTCAACACCAGCCAGAACGGCTATCGCGCCTCAACAGGGTTCGTTCTGCATTTTTGAAGGCCTGTGTCAGGTGTCAGGTGGCAGGTGTCAGGCCTTAAGTGTTAGGCCTTGGACTTTGGGAGACTTTTAGTTTTATTTTGGGAATCGTGTTGCTTAATCCTTCGGCGAAAACCTTTCCCCCGAAAACGGGACTTCAGAAGCAACTGAAACAATCATATGGGTTCTATCAACTATATCGTATCACGATATGATTTTGCTGACACCCGAAACCTGACACCTGATACCTGCTCCTAGAGTCCCACCTCTTCGTACTCGCCCTCAAAGTCAGCTGTGTCGAATAACTCAGAGTCGTCAGATATCTCTGAGGTCGAAGTTTCCGCATCGGCATTCTCTCTGGCGCAATCCTCGACCGGCTCCTTGTACTCGTGAATGCGCCCGCCCTCTTCTCCGACCGTGATGTAGGTAAGCCGCGAATCGATCCAGCCGCCCGAGTTGTAGTACTCGATCCCACCCTGCTCGAGATGCATGGCGTCGTGCGTGTGCCCGCAGAAGATACGATCGACGCGATGCTGCCGCGCGTAAGCCAGCGCGCCCGCTGCAACTTTTGCCGACATGCGCAGCCAGCGCGTGTTCAGCCGGTCGATGAGACGTGAGAGCGGATTGCCGCGCAGATCCAGTTTCTGCAGCAGCAGGTAAAACCACGTCCCAAAATTACTGACCGTCACGCTGTTCACGGCGAAGCCATCGAACTGGTGCCCATGAATCGCGACGTGACGCAGTCCCGCGTACATCCATTCATATTCCTGAAAGACCTTCACGCCGACGAGGTGCGACATCACATTGGTCAATCCGAGATCGTGATTGCCCTCGACCCACACGACTTCGACGTTGCGCTTGGGATTGGAGAGCTTGCGGATCGCTCCGAGAAATTTCCAGTGCTCTTTTTTGAGGCGGCCGAAGTTGAGGTCGGCGAAGATGTCGCCAAGAAGAATCAGGCGGCGGAAGGAATTCTCCCTCAGCATCTCGGTCGCGGCGCGCGCACGGCTAACCTCCGCGCCCAGGTGCACGTCGGAGAGGATCAGCGTGTCGTAGACCGCCGCTTCCATACTCTCGTTATACAAACGCGATGTTACAGGGTTATGAAATGTGCACTTAAAAATGTGCAGAGGTAATCGGGCGATAACCGTAGCTTTTGGCGATCCGAAGGTCGCCGGGAGCCAGATTGCAAACTCGCATAATGTTCCACGTGGAACACTTTCGCTGTTTCTTATTATTGATAATTATCTTATAGCTAATACGATCGCGCAGACCACTGAAAGGTAATGGTTTGCGCGGCCCTTCGAACTTCAGGCGCAATTCTCCTTGTCACAAGTCTTCGCCTTTCGCGAACAGAGACGTTCGGTGTTCCGCATTTATGCAATGTTCCACGAACGTCGTGGAACGCGATGTCCCGGTAAACCGGGCAAGTCTCCCCGATTTTGTCAGCGGCCACTTTCGAGTTGTTTCAGCCTGTGATCCAGAAGGTTGAGGTCATCGGTGAGGAGTGAAGAGTCGAACAAGTCGATGTCCAGAAATTTCTTCAGAAGCGCAGCCGGTGGCGCATCAAAGCCGTTCTTCAGGAGCGCGATGTAGCGCGGTACAAAGGCCTCGCGATCGCGGGAGTAAAGCTGGTAGTACTTCAGCGCCAGCAGCCCTCCGTAGACGTAGTTCACGTTGTACAGAGGATCTTCATACATCAGCGAGGCAGTCGCCCACCGGTTGCGCAATTGGGGAGTGGTCGCGGGAAAGATCGAGAACTGGCTATCCACAGCCTCGCTGACCTTGTCGAGGTCGTCCGCGCCGCGAATCTTACCGGAGGAAACTCCATCGTAGACCTGTTGCTCAAGCAGGGCGTCCTGAGCTCCGTAGAACGCGTCGAGGCCTTTGATGCTCATCCACTGCTCGCGATAGTAACGCTCGAGACGCGGATCGCCGGCGTGCGCCGCCATGTAGTCCGCCAGCAGCAGTTCGTTGAAAGCAGCAAACGATTCGGAAAGGAAATTGGCTCCAAGCGCATAGAGTGGCGACGTGCCATGAGCGCTCATCAGGGCACGATGAACAGCGTGGCCGCCTTCGTGCGCGATAACCGACAGGTCTTTGAAGGTGCCGTCGTAGCGACCGAAGAAAAGCATGCTCGTGCTTCCCAGAAATCCGATCGAGAATCCGCCCTGGTAGCGGCCGGGTGCGCCTCCGGGTACAACATCGGCGCGCGCATTCTGCGGATTCAACAAGTCGTCAAAGGCGGCCTGGTATTCGTTGCCTAGTCCCGCGAATGCTTCGTGATAGATCCGCGGCGCATCCGATAAGAGGGTCGTGGGGACGGACAGGCCGGCCAGCGGCGCCTGCAAGTCCCACGCGTGCATCGATGTTTTCGTTGCGTCTTCGAAGTCGCGCCCGCGGATCCTTTCAAAGCGTTTGGCGACGTCGCCGTGCTCTCCCATTTGATTGAGCAGAGCTTTGGTCTGGACAGGATCCAACTCCATGCTGTCGTATTTTCGGTCTGGAGCATCCGGGTAGTGATGTTCCTGAGCCAGCATGTTTTGCGCCTTGACAGTGTGGACTAGAGAAAACGCAATCAAGCCGCGCTGACTCGCGAATCCCTGATAGCGACGGCGAAACGCTTCTTCGCGGACTTTCGCCTCAGGGCTGGTCGCCAAGCGGCTGCGTTGTCGATTGACGTCGAGCTGCCCGGCCGGGGTCTGCACGGTTCCGAACGGGATCCCGGCGAGAATCTGCTGATACAAATCGTATTGCCAGTCCGCGATCTCCGGCTGAAAGCGATCGAGGCACTCCTGCAATTCCTTCGGCAAGGTGTGATCAGAATCGCGAAGCATGACTTCGAGCGCGTAACGGTAGGGTGACAGGCGCGGCTCACTAGTCAAAAGACCTTCGAGGCGCGGTCTGCCCAGAGCAAGAATCTCTGGTTGTAGAAACGCGAATTGCTCGGCGGTCGTTGAACCAAGCTTTTGTTCATCCGCGCAAGCCTTATCTTCCCGGTTGCGCGCACAACGCAGGTGAAGGTATCCGTCGTGCCTCCGATACAGCGTCTGGACATTCTCGTACGCCTGCAAGGCCAGAAAGAGATTCGGCCCGTTGTCGAGATGCCCTTCATAGCTCTGCAGGGACTTCAGCGCTTGGGCGAGGTCTGTCCGCGCGGCAACCTCGGCCTCCGGAGAAGCGAAGTAATAGCGCGCCAGGTCGGCGGTGAGAGCCTGTTGCGATTGAGCTGCGGCGAACGTCGTGAGCACGAGCAATAGGATGCAGTGTGCAATATGCAAAGGATTGACTGCGTTCGAGCAAGACTCTCGGCATGCCAGCTTTTCTGAGCAGTTCATAAGGTCGCAACGCTCGGTGGTTAGCGCTTCCCATTGTATGGATCGAGCGATAACTAAGACGGACTGTTCGCCAATCAAGGCTTCTTCCCAATGGAGATGCTGGTTGCGGCCTCCAGCAAAATACGACGGAGTGCCTTCGTAACGAGCCGAACGGAGGGTGTAGACGCACTTACAGCCGCTGTCTTCAGGTCAGCGACGTTCTTACATCATGCCCCGGGGGTGGTTTTTTGTGCTTTAGTGCGTGGGCGGAACGTATTCCTTGGGCGCCACCTGGCCGTCGCCGAAGAAGAACTGCTCCATGTGCTTCACGATCACTTCCTGGTCTTCCTTGCGGGCAGGGTTGAGACGGTATTCGTTGAGGATCATCTTGCAGAACTCGGTCCACTGCTGCCACGCGGCAGCCGAAACATTGTCGTAGATCTTCTTCCCGAGTTCGGTATCGAAGGGCGGCTCGTCGAGGCCGGGGAGCTCCTTCTTGAACTTTACGCAAAAGACTTCGTGTGCCATGTCGCGTCCTTCATCCTTTGATTAGCATCAAATTATCTCACAAGGCGGCGGGACGTTTGGGCGGCAGATGAGGCTGGCCAGCGCCGGTTCTGGGGGAAGAACCCCAGGACGGAACATCGAGAAAACAGGAAGCGGGTCAATCGTCGCAGCCTCAGACTCACGACACAGATCGGGAAACATACCCGTTGAAGGAATCGAGGGAGACATACATGGCGAATGAGGTCCTTAGCTCGCGCGGAAATTCAGAATCGGGTACTCTTGTGCCGCAACCTGCTGTGCAGGCAATGGGCACTGATCTCATAGCGGAATTCCGGAAGATTCCCATCCTCTCCGATTTGTCTGACGAGGGACTGCGCTGGCTGGCCGATCATGCGCAGGAGTACGTCTTTCAGCCTGGCGAAGTGATGATCAAAGAAGGCGACGCGGCCGACGCCATGATCATCTATCTCGAGGGCGAAAGCGACGGGCGACGCGAGAGCATGGGCCCCGACACGCCAGTTTATACGGCCCGCGCCGGCATGGTAACGGGCATGCTCCCGTTCTCGCGCATGACCAATTACACAATCACCAGCCGGGCCGTAACCACCACGCGGGTGGCGCGCATCTCGAAGGAGTATTTTCCCGAGATGCTGAACAAGCTGCCCGAGCTCGGGCCGAAACTGGTCGGGATTCTTTCCGACCGCGTGCGCGAGGCGACCAAGCAAGACCTGGCCCGCGAAAAGCTGACATCGCTGGGAAAGCTGTCTGCTGGACTGGCGCACGAGCTGAACAATCCTGCGGCAGCGGCGTCGCGGGCAGCCAGCAGCTTGCGGGCAGTCTTCGAAAAGCGCGAGCAGGCCAGCATGGAGATCGACATCGAGAACCTCCCGCCCGATACGCGCGCGATGCTCCGTGTGCTTGAAAGCAAGGCGCGCGAGGTGAAGCCGCAAGCGAAACCCAAAAGCCCGTTGGAATTGAGCGATGCGCAGCAGGAGCTGCAGTCGTGGCTTGAGGCGCACGATGTGGAAGATGCCTGGGACATCGCGGCCATCCTGGCCGATTCGGATGTGCGCGTCGAGAAACTCGATCACCTGGCGGAGAAGTTCACTCCCAAGGTGATGTGTGCCGCGGTACGGCGCTTCAGTGCAACGCTGGAGATCGCGCGGCTCATCGCTGACATCGAGCACAGCACTTGCCGCATTTCAGAGCTGGTGAAGGCGATCAAGGAATACTCGTTCATGGACCAGGCGCTCCGCCAGGAAGTCGACGTGGCGAAGGGGATCGAGAGCACGCTGGTTATGCTGACGCACAAGCTAAAGCGGGGAATCACCGTGATCCGGGACTACGATCCGAATCTGCCGCGCATCCCCTCCTATGGCAGCGAACTGAACCAGGTGTGGACTAACCTGATCGACAATGCCGCGGACGCGATGAAGGGGAAGGGTGAGCTTAAGATCCGCACGATGCACGAAGGCGAAGACGTGCTGGTGGAGATCGTCGACAACGGCGAGGGCATTCCCGCCGAGATTCAGACCCGCATCTTCGAGCCTTTCTTCACGACGAAACCCATGGGCGAAGGCACTGGACTGGGACTCGACACGGTGTACCGGATCGTCCGCAGGCATCGCGGAAACGTGACCTTTGCGTCGCGACCCGGCTACACGTGCTTCCGCGTGCGATTGCCGATCAAGAATACGCGGATGTAGCGAGAGCCGGATCTGGAGTTTCAGGAAGCGGCCGCGCCGGGATTTGCGATCGCAATCGCCTTGCCGCAGGGAGCCCCCACATGACCAGCACGCTGCATGATTTGGTCCAACACAAGTGGTACGCCAATGCCCGCTTTCTGCAGGCGATGCGCGAGCGCGAGGAAACGGCGAGCGACAAGCAATTGCGGGAACTGATGCACCACGTTCTCGTCGCCAATCGCTTCTGGCTGTGCCTGAGCCGGAGCGTGCCATTTGACATCGACCGGGAACGGATCGTCCCGGAGTCGCTGGACGCATTGGTCGCACGGTTTCGCGAGACGCACTCCGACGAAGGCCATTGGCTCGCGCACATCACAGACACCGATCTGAAGCAGAAACTCGAGACACCCTACATGCCGGGGCGCACCTTCTCCGTCGAGCAGGGCATCCTGCAGATTTGCCTGCATAGCCACGGTCATCGCGCGCAGGCGGCGATGCGCTTACGCCAGCTGGGATCGACACCGCCTACACTCGATTTCATCAAGTGGCTGAAGGACCGGCCGCCGGTCGAGTGGAGCTAGGCGCTGACCTCGATTGGCGAGACGCCCGTCGCTACATCGTTTGTAACGCTGCCGTCTCGCTGATGCCTGATGGTCATCTTGCCCGTCGTAATTCGAGGGCGAGACGCCCTCGCGACAGCCGGCAAGATGCCGGCGCTACTCGCGTTCCTTACCTCGAACTCGTCCTGCCGGAAAGTAACTCATACACAAGCATGTGATTGTTTGCTACCAGGGTACCTTTTCTGGGCCAACAACCTTAGTAACCTGTTTTTTCGGCAGCCGAGCGGGGGAAAATGCGTATCTCGCAGTCCGGATTCACAATCTCACGAAAGGAGCGCGTCCATGATCGATCTATCCAGCCCATGGCTCCTGGTTGCGCTCGGAGCGCTCGCGATCTTGGTGCTCACGCTCGTGATGAAGCTGTTTACAAAGCCCAAGCGTGCGGAAAAATGGGAGAAGGCCGAGATTATGAAACAACTTCTCGCCTTGTCGGAAGAGGAAGAAAAACGGCGTCTCGCCGCGCCCGTGACGCGAGCCAAAGCACAACCTGTCCGGCCGGCAGCGCGATCTACGCCGGCTACGGTGAAAGCATCGGCGAAACCTTCTCCCAAGGTGGTGATCCCGGTTCGCGCCAAGGCTCGATAAGGTAACCAGAGCCACGCCCCACTCAATTCCGGAGGGCGGGGGCCAACCTCACTTCTTCAGTTCGGCTGGCCAATTCTGCACCAGCGTGAAGGGTTCGGAGCCTTCTTTCAGATTTCCGCTATTGATCAGGAATTTTGTCCCGTCCGCGTTCACGTCGTAGGCTCCGGCGTCGCGCTGCGTCCCCACTGCCTGAAACAAAACGCGCGGAGTGCCTAAGCGGACAGCATCTCCGGAAACCGCCACATCGACCGCCGTGATGTTATCAGCGTTATCGAGAAAGAACAGTTCCTTCCCGTCTTTTCGCCATTTGGGAATCGTACCCCCGGCAGTCGAGACCTGCCATTTCGCGCCGCCCCCGGGGAAAGGCGTGATGTACACCTCTCTGCGTCCAGACTCGTCGTTGTCATAGGCCATCCATTTTCCATCGGTGGAGATGGCGGCACGGCGTTCGTCAAAGGCGGTCTGCACGATCGGAAACGGTTTCGCCTCTCCCTTGAGTGGCAGCACCCAGAGATGAAAACCACTGTGAGATGAAATCACCTTGCGCTCGTATACGAGATAGCGTCCATCAGGGGAGGCCGCGGAGGGATACTCGATTGCGTCGGGTGTCTCCACCACAGTCTGTTCGGTCCCGCTGCCATCTGCCGCTTTGGCATAAATATGCGGCGAGCCTTTTGCGTTCGACATGTAGTAGACCGTCTTCCCATCGAACGACCATTTGGGAAGGGCCTGGCTGGCAGGACCGAAGGTGAGGCGGGTGCTCGTTCCCCGCGTCACGTCGAAGATCCAGATGTCGCCGATCCCTTGCGCTCCTTCATAAATCGCAGTAGCGACACGTGTGCCATCGGGCGAAAGGCTCGGACCAAGATAACGCCCGGTTTGCGCGAGCGAGGCAATCTGTTTACCGCTCCTATCCGCAAACAAGAGAACCCATCCGCCGGAGGTGAGCCCGCTCTGGTAAATCAGCCTTCCAGTGGCGGATGCGGAAAAAAGTGGCCGGGAGCTGGCCGGGTTCATCACGATGTGCTCGACCAGAGGCTGTGGCTCACCGCTAACAGCCAGGCTGTTCGGATCGAATGGCTGTGCCATCAGGGTCTGGTCGCGCACAAAAAGCAGATGGCCCGATGCGTACTCCCCCAGGGTGTCGCTCTTCAGGAGCGGTTTCGCGCGCAAGGATCCAAGTTCACCCAGATAGAGAAGATTGTCCTGCGCGCCGCGCGCGGTGCGCGCCCAATAAAAGAAGTGTTTGCCGTCGGGCAGAAAGACGGGAAAGCGGTGGCTGTTTTCGCCGCGGGTGGCGTCGAACTGCGAAGCCGGTTCGGGTTTGCTACCCGCTACCGGCACCCGAAACAAAACTGACGACGTGGCGGGCGTAAAGACAATCGTACCGTCTTTGCTCCAAGCTCCGCCGCGAGCGCCGGTGACGTCACAGACGACCTGGGGCGGCCCGCCATCGGCGTGGATTGTTTTCAGCTTGCCCTCGCCGAAGAAGCCGATCTCACGACCGTCTGGCGACCAGAACGGATAGGTTGCCTCGTCAGTTCCGCTCAAGGGCTGCGCAATGAGCGAACTCAGCGGACGAACATACAGCAGGATCTTGCTTTTTTCATCGCGCGCCGTGAAGGCAATCCGCGTTCCATCCGGCGAGAGCACCGGCGGTCCCGCTCCCGGCACCATGGTCACAAACGAAGCTCCCGCCGGTGGAAGAATCGACGATCGGATAACCGGGACGGGTTGCAGCGATGTAAGGAAGTACGCCCCCAACGCGGCGAGCGCGAGCAGTGCGGCGATCGCGGCGATTCCCCACGGCAAGCGTGAATTCGAGGATGCGGCGTGCGGCTTTGCATGAACGTCCTCCGCTTGTGGGCCGGCCGCCAGAGCCTCCAGTTGCAGCCTTACATCGTGCATGCAGCCATAACGCTGTTCGGGATTCTTGGCGAGACAGCCGCGCACGGTTTCGTCGAGCCGCGCCGGCGAGTTGGGCCGCACTACGCTGATACGCTCCGGCTCTTTATCGAGAATCGCGCCCAGCACACTGAACTGTGATTTCCCGTCGAAGGCGCGGCGGCCCGTTACCATCTCGTACAGCATGCAGCCAAAGCTGAAGATGTCGGATCGTGCGTCGGCCTCGTTCCCTTGCAGAACTTCGGGCGCCATGTACTGGAACGTGCCGACCACTGTCCCCTTCTGCGTGAGTGGAGACGCGGAGGCGCTGAGCGCCGCGACACTCATGGTCGGCGTGCTCGGCGTGAGCGATCCCGACCCCGGAGCCGGGCTCATTCCCGGCGAAGATTTCGCGAGCCCGAAATCCATGAGTTTTGGGCCATTCTTCGTCAGCATGATGTTGCCGGGCTTCAGGTCGCGGTGCACGATGCCGCGCGCGTGTGCCTTATCGAGAGCTTCGGCGACCTGGATGCCGATCTTCAAGGCTTCGTCGAGCGGAAGGGCGCCGCGTTGCAAACGCTCGGCAAGCGTCTCGCCCTCCAGATACTCCATCACAAGGAAGTCGAGGCCGTCCTGCGAGCCGATGTCGTGGAAGGTGCAGATGTGCGGATGATTCAGCGACGAGATGGCTTTGGCTTCGCGCTCGAAGCGCTGCTTCAGATCAGCGTCCGAGCAGAGATGCTGGGGCAGGACCTTGATGGCTACTTCCCGTCCCAGGCGCGTGTCGCGCGCACGATAAACCTCGCCCATTCCGCCAGCACCGAGCGGCGTGAGGATCTCGTAGGGCCCGAGCTTCGTGCCCGCAGGCAACGTCATTGGTGCGCCATTATATATGTGGGAAACGAGCCGGGAATCCGCCGTTCAGGGTAACGGCACGGGTCGAGAGTCGCTGGTCGCGCGGCAACATAAATTACTGGATGGCGATGCCCGAGCTGCCATGCGCTACACACATTCGCAGCCAACCGAAGATCGAAGGAGCGAAGCCCGAGCGAGAGTTACTGGTTAAGCGGGTCGGCTGGCACGGCACAATGCAAGTTGCGGTCACGGCCGACGTTTCTACGGCCGGCAGCTGTCGTTACGCAAAGTCAAACGCACGCGGCTCGGTCTCCTGTTAGAATTTCTGCATGTCGAATCTCACCACGGTCGTCACTCAACTGGAACAGGAACGCAGTCGTCTTAAGTCCGAACTGCAGAGCATTCAGAGCGCTATCGCGGCCTTGCATGGCAAACCATCCTCCGGAGGTAGAGGAGGCATGAGCGCCGCCGGCCGCGCCCGCATCGCCGCGGCGCAACGCGCCCGTTGGGCTCGCGTCAAAGCGCAAAAATCAGGATCCTCCGCGAGCCGCCCCAAGAGCAAGAGAAGGATGTCTCCCGCCGCCGTCGCAAGAATCCGCGCCGCACAGAGGGCGCGATGGGCGAAGTGGCGGAAAGAGCACAAGGGCTAAAAACTCAACCTAAATTGAAGGTGTGCTTCGACGACCCGGACTCACGGTAACGCGAGTCGAGAGTAACTGTCTGCCTCGATAGGACGGTCTCGCTACAGCGACGCGGTCCTGGTTGGGTTTGACGTAGTTGGTGGGCCCGCAGGGATTCGAACCCCGGACCAAGGGATTATGAGTCCCCTGCTCTAACCGCTGAGCTACGGGCCCGCGAACGCGCAGAAGACGGAGAAGCTGCTTCCTAACTCACGAGGCTGCCGATTCGCGTCTCGTGGCGATTCTACCATCGGCGGGCGGAGGGAAAGCGAATCGCGTTTCTGCTGGAGTGGCTCTATGCGCAGCGTTCTGCGTCTTAACGCGCGTAATATGCCATCTCGCTCATTCATCTCCGCGGAGCCAAACCGCTCCCACCGTCATCCAATGCTCGCAGGAGGTAGCGAATGATGTATCACGTGCGCCAGGAGGATCTGCCATTTGTTGGGAGTTCGCATGAGTTTGTGGGAGCGGAGCAGGGCAACACCAGCGTTTCGGTGTTCCTGTTTGATGGCAAACCCGGATCGGGGCCGGGGCCGCACCGGCATCCTTACGACGAGATCCAGTTCATTCGTGAAGGCCGGGGCGTGTGGACGGTGGGCGGTAAGACCTTCGAGGGCTCCGCTGGAGATATCTTTGTCATCAAAGCCGGCGAGATCCACAGCTTCAAGGCGACGGGCGATTCGCCCCTGATACAAGTCGACGTTCACCTCAGTCCCCGCTTCATCCAGGAGAATCTGTAACAGCGACAATCGCCCCGCAAATAATCGCCCTGCGGCCAACAGAGCAGGGGATCAACCGCCGAGCCTAGCCCCGAGCGAGGTCTCCGCCATACTTACCGCGTTCCCAGCACGATCTGGTTGCCCTCGGAGTCCTTGAGGATGGCGAAGGTTCCCCACGATTGCTTCTGGGGCGGCCCAACGAATTCCACGCCGCGCACTCGCAACTCCTCATACGTCTTCTCGATGTTGTCGACTTCCCACGACGTATTCACAAAGGTACCGACGCGGTCTTCGTGGCCGTCGGGCGTGAACAGCGCCAGGCCGGTTTCCGCGCCCGGGATCGACAGCTCAATCCATCGTTGCTTGTCGGAGAATTCCTGGTCCGTCAGGATGCGGAACCCGAGTTTCTCTGTGTAGAAGCGCAGTGCGCGATCCTGGTCGCGCACCGGAATGCCGAGGAACTTGATTCGCTTGATCATGCAAAGCACAATGCCAGCGCGCATCGAAGAAATCAATGGCAGGCAAAGCGATTGGCAGAGACCACTGCTATAGCTATGATTGCTATAGCTGGTTCTACCTGAGATGAAAACCGATCCCTATATCGTGGACACCCTCATGCGCGACCTGGTGGCGCACAGCCGGTCGAGTGCGGCGTTTCTTGTGTATTTGCAACTCTACCGGCACACGCATGGCGCGGGCCGGGACTCGGCAGCGATGAGCCACAAAGTCCTCGCCGACCTGATCGGCATTTCGAAGCGCTCCGTGCAGAGCGCGCTGGCTCATCTGATCGAGCGCCGCCTCATCCGCCAGCGAAAGGCGCGTCCGACGGCCGTTCCTGTCTACACGGCGCTCACGCCCTGGATCCGCAAGGCGAAGTCGTCCACCTGATCCCGCGACGGGGCAGAATTCTGCAAACTGTTGCACAGTTTTGCAAAAGCGCCTTCACAATTCGCCGCTAACGGCCGTCGGACGCGGGATTTCCACATCGCAATGCTCGATTCGAATGGACTTTTGGCGCGGGCTTACATACCATACGTCCGTTTCACCGGAGGGTGGCTCACAAACGTTTTCGAGAAAAGAGCGTGCCCCCGGGGGCAAGAACATTCTCTTTCGACCGTTCGTCTCCGCTGTCACGGCGTTTCCCGGTTTCCTCGAATCGGATTTGTACCGCGATCTCCACGCAGTTGCCAATCGGCGTCCCTGTTCTACGGTTGCACTCGAGCGTTGGCGATGTGACGGATGAATCGGACGAGCTTGTGTGAGTGTGAACCATCGCAACCTCAGTAATTGACTCAGAGACGTCGTTCCCTGCGCAGTCGCCTGCTGTCGACGGCTGCGCGGACTGCTTCATCGCCGCTTCGCCACATCGGCCGTTGTCCACCCGTTCGAATTACAGGCTCACATCGTTCCACATAAAAAAGGAGATCCCCATGCCGGGAAAAAAGTGGAGTCTCGTCGTTTTGGCCATTCTCGTCGCGGCCAGCTCGACGTATACGTTTAGCCAAGCAGCAATTCAGAGTAGAAAACTACCGCTGAGCGCGTTGCAGAAGATGAAACCGATGTCGGATCACGCAAGCGACTCCATGGCAAAATTTGGAGCGCAAAAATCCCAGAGGTTCGGCGCCGCCGGGATCTCGGTTCACGCGGCGGCTTCGAGCGGCGTCCCGGGCATCGACAGCCTGGCGAACTGGGTAGGTCAATTTACCTACGCCGGATTCGACGGAAACGGTAATCCGCAGTCGGTCTGGCCGTACGCCATGATTGGGTCTGCGCCAGAGACTGGACAAACTACATCACTCCGCGCCCCCATCGTCCCGGTTGTCCTCGAGTTACTGGCCGCCGACGGCAGCGTGGCCATCACCTTCGGTCCCGATCGAAACATCGTCAGTGCCGCTCTCCAGTCTCCGGAATTCGTGCCCTTCGTCTACACCAACGGCATCGGTCAGTTTAATGATCAGATGATGCGGGCTGAGTTCGCCAACCGTATTCATGGCGGCGGAGAGGAAGGAGGCTGGCACACCATCCTGCGCCCCCGGCTGCGAACCGCAAGAACCATAAAGGTTCCTTTCCTCACGCCGGGCGGAACGAATGCGTGGTACGTATTCGTCGACAGTGCGGGGAACCCTCGGGCCGCCGCGGTCGACGCCGACGAGTTCGGCAGCCTTCTGTTTCCGGCAACCTACCCGTTCGACAGCAGTACCCCAGTCGGCGCCGCCGAACTCGCAGGCGACATCACCACCAAGGATATTTCCACCTTCCTGTTCAACAACACGGTTCTGTTCACGGGCGCCAACATCAACAACTGCTGCATCATCGGCTACCACACCTACGACTTCGAGCCCGGAATTCCGCAGAATGGAAATCTGCCTCGCCTGTACGTACTGAACTACTCCAGCTGGATTTCGCCTGGCCTCTTCTCCTTCGGCTTCTCTGACATTACGCCCTGGAGCCACGAGATGGCGGAGACCTTCAACGATCCCTTTGTCAACAACGCGACCCCGTGGTGGTTGAGTGTGGATTCTCGCCTCGGTTCCGGTAATTGCCAGAACATCCTCGAGGTAGGAGATGTGATCGAGGTTCTCGGCTCGCATAATCCGGTCTCGACCATTCCGGGAAATGGATTCACGTACCATCCGCAAAACATGGCACTGTTCCCGTGGTTCGCCTTCGAATCACCCTCGCCGGCGAATCTGGGCGCCTACAGCTTCCCGGATGAAACTACGTTGAGGTCGCTTTCTCCTGGGCCTCTGCTTCCAGGCTGCGTCGCTGCTCCATAAACTGGTTTGCCAACATTGAACCTCTGCCAACGCCGGGCGTCGCCCGGCGTTGGTCATTTCAGGAGCCGGCAAAAACATCGAGTCTTCCGCGAAGAGGCATTTCCGCGCCGACCCTATCCAGCAGCCCACCTAACCCTCGACAAATTTTGCCAGCGTGACCAAGCAACTTCCCCTTAAGTTATTCAAATTAAATCCATTGCCCCACATCTTCCGCCTTGGCAACCCGGCCGCCCTCACTCGCAACTAATAATTTAGTTGACGAGAAGGCGTCTCTTCCGTCAAAGATATTGCGAGCCACTTTGGAGGACGTTCGTTGCCCCGCACGCAATCCGCAACCTTGACCGAAGCTGAACTGCGCATCATGCAGGTGCTTTGGGAAAAACAATCGGCCACCGTCCAGCAAGTCCTGGAAGCCCTCCCCACTGCAAAACCGCTGGCCTATAACTCGGTGCTCACGATTGTGCGGATCCTCGAGAAGAAGGGGTACGTACGTCACGTCAAAGATGGCCGAGCGCACATTTATCTCCCGCTGATCGATCAGAAAGAAGCGACACAATCGGAAATCGGCCACCTGGTAAACCGCTTCTTTCAGAACTCGCGGGAGCTGCTCGTACTGAACATCCTCGAAGACGAGGGCCTCGACGCCGAAGAACTGAAACGGCTGCGGGAATTGCTGGACGAGGGTCGTTGACGAACATGTTGCACACGATCGCGCAAATCTCGGCGGAACGGATGCTGAACTGCCTGGCGCAGGGCATCCTGATCGCGTTGTTTGCCTGGATCGTGCTGCGCCTTGTTGGACGGCGCAACTCGGGCACACGGTTTGCCGTGTGGTTCTGCGCGCTGGTGGCGATCGCAGTCTCACCGTTCCTGCGGATTTCTTTGACGGGAGGAACGGCTTCAGCTACATCGGCCGCGCTCACCATGCCGCGCGACTGGGCTCTTTATCTGTTCGCCGTCTGGGCTGCCGTTGCGGTAGTTGGGCTGGCGAGGGTGGCTGCCGGACTCTGGCATCTTCTGAAGATTCGCAGGAGTTGCAGCGCCATAGACATAAGCAATCTTGATCCGATGCTGCGATCGACGCTCGCGGACTTTCGCTCGGTGCGGCGCGTTGAGATTTGCACCTCCGGCGATTTGCGCGTGCCGATGGCGATTGGCTTCATCAAGCCGGCGGTTGTTTTCCCTGCCTGGTCGTTGAACGAACTTTCGGCGGAGGAACTCAACACGATCCTCCTGCACGAGCTCGCGCACCTGCGCCGCTGGGACGACTGGACCAACCTTGCGCAGAAAGTCCTGCGCGCGCTGTTCTTCTTCCATCCCGCCGTGTGGTGGGTGGAGCGTCGCCTGTCGCTCGAGCGCGAGATGGCCTGCGACGACATCGTGCTGGCACAAACCGCGAATCCGCGAGCATATGCACAGTGCCTAGTCTCACTGGCCGAGAAGAATCTTTTGCTTCGTCGCGGAATGGCCTTGGCTCAGGCTGCCGTGGGACGCATGCGGCAGACCACGCAACGTGTCCTGCAGATTCTCGACGTAAAGCGACCAGGCGGCGTGCGGGTATGGAAACCGGCCCCGTGGGTCGTCGGTGCATTCTCGCTTGTGTGTCTGGTGTCTTCGAGCCACGCGCCGAAGCTCGTTGCTTTTGGAGACGGCGCCCGCACGAACGAACCGCAATACAGCGCTGCCGTATCCGGAAGCTCCGTGGACGCGTTAGAGCTGCCTGCGCGGATGGTTTCTGCGAAATTCACGCCGAGCGCCGAGCGCAACACACAACCAGCGCACGCGCATCATCCGAAAACACTGGCACAGCCCGTTAAGCCGACGCTTCTGAAGACGACCGAACCCGTGCCCACGAAATCGGCGCAGGACTCTCTGCGGGTCGTGCAAACCAGCGCGTCGATTGAAAGCGAGAAAACCGTTGCGCAACCGGCCGTCTTCGTGGTCGTCGAAGGACGGCAGTATGGCAGTGCAGTCGTGTGGCAGGTTTCTGTCTGGCGGATCATGGTGCTCGAACGCGATCCGCGTGTCATGAACCCGCGTGCCACGCAGCAGGGCATATCGAAGTCGATTTAAACGAACGAGCTCAAATTTTTTTGGCCGTTAGTAACTAATGAATTAGTTGATAAGCATTCGAAACATTCAATTCTCGAAGGAGCAAAGCAAGAACATGAAAACGTGGTTCTCTCAAAACTGGAAACACATCAGCCGTCGGATGATCGCGCCCGTGCTGGCAGTCGGCATGATCGGATCGCTGGCGGCATACGAAACCTACAAACCGGTGGTGGCGAAGGCCGCAGCGTCCGAGCCCACCGCTACTCCGCTCGATGACAACAGCGTCAGCGCGCTCCTTGCGCTTGACCATGCCATGGAGACACTCGCCAGCCGCGTTACTCCAGCGGTCGTCAATGTCGCCGTCACCTCCAAGCAAAAATCCGACGATCAGGCGCAAGGGGAGATTCCCGATGACATGCGTCAGTTCTTCGGCCCCGGCTTCAACTTCAACATGCCGCGCCAGCAAGGTCCGCAGGTGGAGCACGGCATCGGCAGCGGCGTCATCGTTTCGCCCGACGGTTACATCGTTACCAATAATCACGTCGTCGATGGCGCAACCGACATCCGCGTAACCATGAGCGACCGGCGCGTGCTGCCCGCGAAGCTCATCGGAACCGACCCGCTCACCGATCTGGCGGTGATCAAGATCGAAGGCCACGATTTCCCCAACGTTCCCTGGGGTGATGCGACCAAGTTGCACCCCGGACAAACCGTGCTGGCCTTCGGCAACCCGTTCGGCATGCGTTTCACCGTGACCCGCGGAATCGTCAGCGCGCTGAACCGCCCGAATCCCTCCCCCAATGATGCCCGCAAGCCTGGCCAGTTTATCCAGACCGACGCGGCCATCAACCCCGGCAACTCCGGTGGCCCGCTCGTCGATGTGCGCGGCGAAGTCATCGGCATCAACACCTTCCTGCTCTCGCAGTCCGGCTCGTTCTCGGGCATGGGCTTCGCCATCCCCACGCAGATCGTGCGTCCGACGGTGGAAGAGCTGATCCGCGACGGCAAAGTCAGCCACGGCTTCATCGGCGTCGGCATCACCGACGTGACCCCCGAGAACGCGAAGTTCTTTGACTCGAAGGACAACCGCGGCGCGATCGTCACCCAGGTGACGCCGAACGCTCCTGGCGCGAAGGCCGGCCTGAAGGTTGGTGACCTCATCACCAGCGTCGACGGCCATAGCATAAACGACGCCAGCTCGCTGCAGGTGATCGTCGAGCAGTCGAAGCCCGGCAGCAGCGTGAAGCTGGCGGTTCTGCGCGACGGAAAGAACATGGAGATCCCGGTCACGCTCGAGAAAATGGGCGCACGCGACAAGGAAGAGATGTCCAGCAACGAAGGCGGCAAGCCGCGCTGGGGTGTCGGGCTGGGCGAGCTCACGCCCGACGTTCGTCAGCAGATTCAGGCCAACGATGACGTTAAGGGTGCGGTCGTCGAGCGCGTTCTTCCTGGCAGCCCGGCTGATAACGCCGGTCTCCGCCCGGGCGACGTGATCCTGAGCGTCAACCGGCACGAAACCGGCTCGACCGGCGATGTGCAGAAAGCGCTCGCCAACGTCCCCAAGGGGCAGGACGCGCTTCTGCTGGTCTGGTCGAACGGCGGAAACACGTTCCGCGTGATGCACTCCTCGGAAGGAGAAGGAGCGTAATCACGAATCGATTGTAGTCAGGGAACGATCGTTCGTGCTTCGTCGGGGGATGAGGCCGGATGGTCGTGATTACAGTGGGCAGGGCACATCTTCTTTGTCGAGGGGATGTGCCCTGTGGTTTTCGGTTTTCAGGCTCAGGACACGTTCTCAAATCTTCCGACTGCTTTCCTTTGCGTCCTTTGCGGCCTTTCTTTGCGATCTTTGCGGTTAAAGTCTTTTCTCCGCGATCTCTGCGCCACTTCTCTGCGTCCTCTAGGTTAGAGGCTTTTTCTCGGGACTCGCGAGTCGGTACTCGCAACTAGTATCTACGCCGACTTCAACGGGAACTCGATTGCCAGCATCTGGTCGAGATAGATCTCGCGCTTCGGCCCGGCCAGCCGGTAGCCTCGGACATTCATCCACTTCCCGATCGCCCGATATGTCTGCTCCGACCGCTCGTCGTCCCAATCCGAATAGGCGCACGCCAACGTTGCGGCGGGAAGTTGCTTCAAGTCGTAAGAACTTCGCTGCGCCACACGTTCCTTCAACCCTACAAACGCTTCTCCTTCGAGCCCGCCGGAATCCTCACACCGATGCCACAGAACTCCTCGCAGTTCGCCGACCGAATGCGCAGGCAAGGCGTCGGACAATTCTTTCTCCAGCCGCGCAATCTCCGCATAAGAACCGAGCCGCGAACGAATGGACGCAATGAGAACCGGTTGCGTCCGTTTCACAACAACCGGAATCGGCCGGCTTGAATCGTCCAGTTCGTTGAGCGCTGCGTGGATCCAGCGTAGCGACTGATTCGCAGTGTGAATCGACAGTTCGAGCGTTCTCTTGAGATCGTTCAGAATCTCGCGGCGATCTTTTGCTCGCCCCGTCCCCGAGCCAGCCCTGCCGATCAGATTGCGAACCTTCACAAGGGGAACACCCATTTCCTTCAACGCGAGAATGGAAGCCAACTCCTCGAGCTGTTGAGGAAGATAGAGGCGGTAGCGCGTCCGCGGGTCGGTGCTTGCCGGGCGCAAAAGCCCGATCTCGTCATAGAAGCGGAGCGTTTTCGCTGAGACCCCACTTAAGGCAGCAAATTCCCCAATCCGATATTGCGCAGGCATACGAACCTATCCTCACTTCCCGCCTCTGTGCTTTTCTGAAAATACCACTGTCACGCGATCCCACTCGTTCTTTTTGCTTGAACCTTCCGCCGCACTGGAATGTTTAACTCGAGAGTGATGGCAGGACGCAGGCTCGCGTCATTCTTCTTTCCACGCCACATCAGGAGGTTGTTATGTCCGATCACTCCGCATTTGAATTGATTTCTCCCGTGTCGATGCACAGGCCCAATGGCTACTCGCACCTGGCGCGGGTAAACCGTGGCACTCCAGTGTTCATCGCGGGTCAAGTAGCGCTCGACACTTCCGGCCATCTGGCAGGCCCCGGTGATTTCCGCGCGCAAACCCGGCAGGTCTTCGAGAATCTAAAGGCTGCCGTTGAAGCCGCCGGAGGAACCTTCTCCAACATCGTCAAGCTCAACGTCTACGTTCTCGACCGCTCGCGTTTGCTCGAGTACCGCGAGGTACGCGACCAATTCATCGACGTCAAGAATCCTCCCACGAGCACCGCGGTTCAGGTCGCCGCCCTCTTTCGCCCCGAGTTCCTGATCGAGGTGGAAGCCGTCGCCGTTGTGCCCTGACACAAGGCAACGAGATTCCACGCCGCCGAGCGGCGGAGGAGAGGCTACGCAATCGCATTAAACTGTTCTGGGCGTCTGAGCGATGTTGGCCTCGCAGCGCATGACTTCTACTTCAATCTGCAATCCAAGGCTGCGCGACAAAAAGAAGGCGCGCCGAACCCGTTCATCGATACGACTGAGCTAGGGCGTTATTTGACCGAGATCGAGGATGATTTCCGGCAGGCTCTCGAGGCGCAGGAGCGGCAGCGGTGATGACAACACCGGAAACGCCAATGGTCATCTCAACGCTGAAAACTCTGTGATTCGTATTTTTAGCGGTGCCGCAATTCACGCCAGATCAAACGGCCCGTCTACTGTGTGCGTGAGAACCAGGTTTGGCGACAGCCCTACAGCAGGTGGCCAGCGAGAAGCAGCCGCGGAGCGGCGGAATAACTTAGCCCAGGGCGTCAGCCCTGGGAAACGTGGCAAATTTGAGCGAGTCCCGGAGGGACGACACATCTCACGTGTACTCGTTAAGGGGCGGCGGTGCCGATTGGCTCAGGGCAGATTCGCGTCGCCCGCCATGGTGCCCGGAGACATCTTCAACATCGCGGTAAGGTCTTCCGCCAGGTTCGCGCGCAGATCGTCAGGAATATCTCTGAAGCGGAAAGGCTGCAGGCACCCTTTGGTCGCCCACATCGGAAACAGCATCTCGGCCTTGCTCCGTACCGTGGTCGAGCCCACGTGGAACAGAATCTCCACAATGATTCCTTCGTCGAGCGGCTGATCAAATTGCAGTAGTCCGCCGTTGCAGGAGACCTGGTTCAGCCGCGCCCGGATCTGCCGCTTGTTCTGAAGCTGCAACAGGGCGAGCACCGAGCCCCCGAGCTTAACGCGGGCGCCGCGCTGTTCCCGTTGCGGGTGAGGGGCTTGGGTCATAGACACCTGCCCCCAATATCGCATCCGCGCCCCGCGCTGAGGAGGTTACGAAAGAATTGGACCGGAGTTTCGCTCCTGCAGAATCAACCAGAAAGGGAGATGGAGGAGATCACTCGAAAATCTCGTCGGGAAAGACGTGCGAACAGTGGCCACAATCTGTTCGCAACGGACGCTCTAGCCGTCGGTATCGGCAACGCGGTACTCGGAACAATCCGCACGGCAGCAGATTCCATAGCTCTGCCACAGCTTAAACCACGGACTATTGGCCAGCTTCTCATCGTGCCGACGATTCGCCGCCGCGAGGTCGCTTGCGCTCAGCGGACGTTTATCCGGCAGGGCGAACATGCGCTCCAGGCGTTCGATATCGGCGATGATCCGTTCCGTTGCCATCGACCCCTAATGATCTAGCACGGACCGTGAGTTGGTCAAATGGGTGTGGTACACACCAAGAGAATTTATAGTTCGCAATAGGCACCAGCGACTGGGGTTTTGAGTGTAATCGGCTGGTTTCGTCAGGTGCTTCTCAATCACCCGAACAATAGACTTGTTGTTTGGCTTCTGCATAGAGGCTTCTGGAAAGCAATTTTTGGCCGTTATCTATGTAAACGACCGGGACATTGATCCTCTTGTCAGGCGATTGGGTCCATGTGTCTCCGGTCCGCCACTTGAAAACCAATTCGCTTTGAGGAAGTGGGGTTTGGCCTACGCATGGGAGAAAGACATCGTCAAAAACACCGTTTCCATTTTCATCCGAAAGTTTGCATCGATCAACATTCTCATGCTGGTCGAACCGACATTCCAACCAATAACTAGTCTTGTGCAACCTAAAACGGCACGTTGTTTGGTAAGACGTAGAGCGCTTTGGGCGAGACAGTATGCGGTCGTCGAGGTTTATGCCCTACCCACCAGAGCGCGAAGGCAGCGAGGGCGATAACCGTTCCCACTATCACGCGACTCAATTTCCTGGGAGCGAAGCGAAGCAGGAGGGCGACGACCACTCCCAGCGCAATGGCCCCGAGCACGAAACCCGTTGCGAGGGGCATACTGACTAAACCCATCACGAGAAAGCCGACAGCGACAAGCAATCCGGCAAACTCGGAGTCCAACTGCATTACTCGCCAAGGGCCGGGATGTCGTTTGGTGTCGTGGTCTTGCATCGGCTAATTGTCTCACCAGTCACGCCGAAAGCCACCGTGCCGAGTCACAACTGGCGAAACATCTCCATTGCACTCATCGACCCCCAAACCTCTCTTTACCTCGGAACTCTGCGGAACTCATTCACCGCCAATACTTCACTGGTGTGACCCGGATGTTCTCGTTTAAGGCGTTCTTGGAGGGTCGCTATGTCACGGTCGCGACTTGAGGTCTGGAAACCATACATTTCATAGTTACATTCGCAACCATCAACCGGACATCGCACGCGCTCCGATCTGTGCGCATCCTTTGACTTCCCAAGTTCGGCCTGAAACTTCGGATGGGCGATTACGTCAGTTCTGTAGGCTTTCGGCATCCGTCTACATTGACACAATAATGTGGGATCGGAAACTTGCGTCTTTCGCGCTGACCAAGCCTACTTTTGGTGGTTGTTGTTAAATCTTAGTACCCTATCGACAAGTGCGCCGGCGCCGAGTTGTTCGGTGGGCCCGAGTGTGTTCCGCCGGGGCACTTGCGATAGGGGGATTTGGAGGAAGCCGCTGGCGTTTGCGGCGGACGCGGAGGGCTATATAAATATTAAGGTATGGGGATTCAATGGCCGTTTCGCCATCTCATCGCCCTCAGGCCTTGCTAACTGTAAATTCTGTTGAAACGTAACTTCATGCACAGACGCATATTATCACCTGCAGTCGAGCTCTTGCATCATCCCACACAACCTGCCGCCCCCGAACACGCGATAGCGTCCGCCGCGCCAGCGGCTTCGTGCAAATCGCCATTACACTCAAAACCCGGGCAACAGGCATCTCGCCGCCCTTACCGCTCCTCTGGCTCCGTCCACCCCTCGGCCCGCGAGCGCTCGAGCAGCCACTGCTGCAATTCGCTTTCGAGTGCGGGATGCAGTTCTTCGAAGCTGATCCCGGCGAGGCCGCCGGGGCTGGTCCACGCCAGCTTCGCTTTGCCTTCGATGGTCGAATCCGTATCAGGAAGCTTGAACGCGATCTCGAGCGTCGAGCCGTGAGCGATTTCGACCGGCGACTGGATCGCCAGCCCGCCGGAGCTCAGATTCACCGTGGTGCCTTCAATCTCGCGGCCTTCATATTTCAGCATGATCGGGATCGCCGCGGTCACGCGGAAGTAGCGCTGCTGCTGGACGCGCAGTGAGCCGAGAGAGGTCAGGACGCCCGCTGATTCTTTGCGGTACTTGTCGAGCTTCCGCCGCAAGGTTCGCGAAGAAATCCCGAGTTGCTGCGCGGCCTTGGCCTGGTTGTCCCCGTTCTGCGCCAGCGCCTGCAGGATCATCTGCTTCTCCATGTCCTCCAGGTTGCCACTGAACACCGACGGCTGGTTGCTCGCCTCGGGCACGCCGCAGATTGCCGCCGGTAAATCGCTGGGCCGGATCTCGTGCGTTCCGGGCTTGGCGTGCACCGCCGCGCGCAGAACAACATTCTTCAACTCGCGCACGTTGCCCGGCCACGAATAACGCTGCAGGATCTTGAGCGCTTCGCCCGTGAAGCGTGCAGCCGGCAGCTGCGTCTGCAGAAAGTACTCCGCCAGGGCCGGTACATCTTCTTTCCGCTCCCTCAAAGCGGGCACGCGCAATTGGAACTGCGTGAGCCGGTGAAACAAGTCGCGGCGAAACTTTCCCTGATGGACTTCGGCCTCAAGATCGCGGTTAGTCGCAGTGATCACGCGCACGTCCACATCGACCTTCTTGCTTCCGCCCAGCCGGTAGTACGGAACGCCGTCAAGCACACGCAGCAATTTCGCCTGCACCTTGGCGTCGAGTTCTCCCACCTCGTCGAGGAAGAGCGTGCCCTGATCGGCGAGTTCGAACAGTCCCGGCTTGGTGGAATCCGCGCCGCTGAATGCGCCCTTCTCGTATCCAAACAACTCGCTCTCAACCAGATGTTCAGGGAAGGCCGCGCAGTTCACGTCGATGAAGCTCTTGCCGCAGCGCAGGGAATGCTGATGGATGGCCTGGGCGATCATCTCCTTGCCCACGCCGGTCTCGCCCACGATCAGCACGGCGGCATCCTGCCGCGCCACGCGCTCCACCATGGCCATCAGCCGGTGCATCACATCGCTGCACACGACGGCCGTGGTACCGTCTACGAGCTTCATAGCGACCGCAGGTTTCATCGGAGAAAAAGCAACGGTGCGACCCCTGCCATGCCGCGCAAGAGTCTTGCGCAACGCAAGTCTTCGCACACCGCTTCCCGGAACTTCTTTATCAGTTTTATGAACGGCGAGGTAGGTTACTGAAGTTTTGGGAAGGAACTGCGGAACCGCGTCAGCTATCTACATCCGTTAGATACGCGTCATTTCGCCGGATCGACCGGCAGGACGCCCGCCGATGGAATGCCCGACGCCGGCCGGCTTTACGGATATCCCAGATCTGCCACGCGCCAGCCGGCGCTTCCCCGCTTCCGGCTCGTGCCATTGTGTTGGTGGTGTTTCATGGTTGGGTGTCCTATGCGTTCTCACTCACAATCCGCGTGCGCGAGACTTAGCTGCCCCAGACCGCCGAAGCTGCCGCGAACACGGTGAAGGCCAATACCGAAGCCGCCACCAGGAACGTTACGATCGCTGCTTTCTTCATCTTCATTGCCCTCGTCTCCTCTTGTTTCATCTCAATGATGTGCTTTCTTGATATCGACATGCCTTAAACGACTCTTGCCGGATTTCGATAGCTTGTCTGTGCTGAACCTTAGTCGGGATCGGATCCGTCCACTCCGAACGCTGTATTGTTCACGCTCGCACCCCAGATCACCGAGTTGCCCCAGATCACGCTGTTGCCTGTAACCAGGCTGTTCCCCCACACGACGGAGTTGCCCCAGATCACCGAGCTCCCGTTCACCAGCACGCTGTTGCCCCAGATCACTGAGTTGCCCCAAATGACTGAGTTGCCCCAGATAACCGACAGGTCAGAAACCAGCGAAACGTTGCCAGAACCGTCGATCGTGATATGCGGGGACTTTGCGCTGCCCGGCGCTACATCCGTGTTTGCCAGTGCGGCCGGAATGTCGAGATACCCTGCACCGACGGTAAAGATGTCGTACTGCAGGTTGTAAGTGATGCCTGAGATGGGCTCAAACATCGAATCATAGAGCGGGAAGCCCATCTTGTCCGCGGTCTTCATCAGCCGCGCCTTCACCTGGTCCGGAGTGATGCCAGGACTTTGTTGCAGCATCAGCGCAGCTGCGCCGCTTGCCACCGGCGTCGCCATGCTCGTGCCGCTCAGGACGAAGTACAGCTTCTTCGCGGCCCCGCTTACACCGTAACTTTTGGGATTGACTTCGTGATCCGGATGGCCGCTATCGAGCGTACTGCCCGACGCCAGCAACGAATAAATGTTATTTCCGGGCGCAACCAGGTCGGGCTTCACGACGTGGTCGATCAGCGTCGGTCCCTTCGAGCTGAAGCTGGCCACGCGGTCGTCGCTCTTCGTCGCCGTCTGCATGGTTCGCGTGGCTCCTACGGTGAGCACGAACGGATCGTTGCCAGGAGCGTCGATCATGCCGTAGCCGTTGGTGCCGAGGCTGTTGTCCCGGCCGCTATTGCCTGCGGCCACGACTACAACGATGCCCGCATTCCAGGCAGCTTCCACCGCCTGGCACAGAGGATCCTGCGTGTAGCTTTCAAAGACGTTGCGGCCGAGGGAAAGATTGATCACGCCGATGTTGTAGGTGCTTTTCAGCGCGATCGCCTGCTGAATCGCAGCAATCACTTGGCCGTCGGTGCCGGAGCCATTCGCATCGAGCACGCGCAGGTTCACCAGGTGCGCGTTCGGGGCCACCCCGAAAATCGCCGTCGCCGAGTTGCCGTTGTTCTTTCCGTTCCCTCCCGAAGAAGTTCCGTTGCCGGCGATAATTCCGGCCACGTGCGTGCCATGACCGTACTGGTCGCTGGCGTCGAGGCCAGGCACAAAGCTCTGGCTGTAGACCACGCGGGAAGCGCCAGTCACTGGATCGTGCAGATCGGGATGATCCGCGATGCCGCTATCGATCACCGCGACTGTGACTCCGGTTCCGTCCCAGCCATACCGCTGTGCGGCGTCGCCACCCACCGTGGCTTCAAATTCATCGGCCGAGCTCATCTGCACGGTGCGGTTCGGAGAGACATACAGAACGTCAGGATCGTTAGTCAACGCTTTGATCGCGCTGACGGGAAGATTGAAAACTCCGCCGCGAACCAGATCCAGCGCTTGCCGGTGCACACCACCAAGGTTCGCCATCCGCTGGTAGTGGACAGCCGTAGGCTTCTGACGGAACTGCACAATCACTTCAACCCGCTGATTGGCCGGTCCACCCTTCTCGGCAAAGCCTGAAAGTTCAGGAGAATATTTGCGCGCGTGCGCGGGGGTGCCGTTCGATCCAGCCGGCAACGTGGCCCGCGACTGGGCCACAACTCCCCCTACGCTCATCGTCGTCAGCCACAGCGCAACCAGGCTTAGTCCCCGGAACAGCATTCGTGCTGCTTGTGTCGGTTGTGTTTTCGACTTCATTCGAGGTCTCCGCAATCCCAGTCCACGGGGGCTCGTGGAAGTCATGGATTGTGCAGGTCGCGGTCCAAGCGACGGCCCCCACTAACCGGCACGGCCTGAATCGCTTAGCGCGATCGTCGTGTTTTTGGACGAGGACAGATTGGCCGCTTCGCTCTCCGCCGTCGGACGCCGCTTTCTGCGACAAACCTCGACATGACATCCACATGCGACACGGACACCCGTGATCGGGACATTTTGTCCGCGGGCGAGCAAACGGTGCCTTGGTCATGGCCCGCTCCACAGGTCGGTTTTTGCTGTTACTTAAGTTTCCCGAAATTCCCGTAATTGATTGGATTTGCACAGGTTAGCTGTTATCTATCGTACGAGGCTCTCGTGTCTTTGACTTCCCCCGAAGACAAAAACAAGGGAACCGGATGTGATCGAAGGTATGGCGAGCAGAGCACAGTCATGGAGATCCATGACTCTTGGCGCGCGTCTGTATATCACTGTCGTCGTCGCCCTGGGGTCGTTCGTGCTGGCGGTCGGGGCTATGCATCCCACCAGCCACCAGCCGATCAAGTTCTCTTGCTATCTCCTGGTCGCGGTCGTCGCGTCGCGGCTGAAAGTCAATTTGCCCGGCATCACGGGAACGATGTCGGTCAATTTCCTTTTCATTCTGCTGGGCATTCTTGAGCTGAGTTTTGCTGAGACACTCGCGCTCGGCTGCTTCGCGATCCTGACGCAATGCTTTTACCGCGACCGGCCTCGCGCCGTGCAGGTCATCTTCAACACCTGCGCAACCTCGATCGCGATCGGGCTCGCGTACATCGTCTACCACGTCACGCTCTTTCATAGTCAGAACAACCCCGCCGTTCTGCTGGTGGCGACGGCGTCCACGTATTTCGCCGCCAATACGCTTCCGGTCGCGACGGTCATCTCGCTCACCGAGCACAAGTCGCTGCGGCGGATCTGGTCCGATTGCTATTTCTGGTCGTTTCCGTATTACCTGGTGGGCGCCGGCGTTGCCGGGTTAGTCAGCTGGCTGAACCGCGTGGTTGATTGGCAGACGTCGCTGCTGATCCTGCCCGCCGTCTACCTGATCTATCGCTCCTATCGCCTCTACCTCGCCAAGCTCGAAGACGAGAAGGGCCACGTCGAGGAGATGGCCAACCTCCACCTTCGCACCATCGAGGCGTTGGCGCTCGCGATCGAAGCCAAAGATCACACGACGCACGATCACCTGCAGCGCGTGCGCGTGTACGCCGTCGAAGTCGCCAAGGAACTCGGCGTCACTCACGAAGAAATGGAAGCCCTGCAAGCCGCAGCGCTCCTGCACGACATCGGCAAGCTCGCCGTCCCCGAACACATCATCTCGAAGCCCGGCAAACTCACGCCCGAAGAATTCGAGAAGATGAAGATCCACCCTGTCGTCGGTGCCGAGATTCTCGAACGCGTCCGCTTCCCGTATCCCGTGGTCCCCATCGTTCGCGCGCACCACGAAAAATACGATGGCTCGGGCTACCCCTTCGGCTTGAAGGGCGACGAGATTCCCATCGGCGCCCGCATCCTGAGCGCGGTGGATTTCCTCGACGCCCTCGCCTCCGACCGGCAATACCGCCGCGCCATGCCGCTCGACGAAGTCATGAAGCGCCTGGAGGGCCAGGCCGGTAAGTCGTTCGATCCGGTCGTCGTGGATGTCCTCACGCGCCGTTACCTCGACCTTGAAAAGCTGGTCGAGAAACGCTCGCAATCCGTGCCGTGGTCGAAGCTTTCTACCGACGTGAAGGTCGAGCGCGGTGAAGCACCCGCGGCGGGATTCGTCGCCACCGGTTCCAAGCCGAACCAGGAGGCGACTTTCCTCGCTTCAATCGCCGCCGCACGGCAGGAAGCGCAAACGTTGTTTGAGTTGTCACAAGACCTCGGTGCCTCACTCAGCCTCGACGAAACACTCTCTGTCTTCTCGGTGAAGCTCAAGCGCCTGGTTCCCTACGACTCGGTTGCAATCTACGTGCGCCGTGACAACATTCTCACCCCCGAGCACGTAAGCGGAGACAACTTCCGTCTGTTCGCGTCATTGCGCATTCCGCTCGGCCAAGGACTCTCGGGATGGGTCGCGCAGAATCGCAAGCCGATCATCAATGGCAATCCGTCGGTGGAACCCGGGTACCTGAACGATCCCACCAAATTCAGCACGCTGCGCTCCGCGCTCGCTCTTCCCCTTGAAGGCACCAGCGGCATCGTTGGTGTGCTCGCTCTCTATCAGGCCGAGGCCGACGCCTTCACCTCCGACCACCTGCGCATCCTGCAGGCCGTCACGTCGAAGATGGCGCTGGCCATCGAGAACGCCTTGAAGTATCAGCAGGCGGAGAGCTCGGCGACCACCGACTACCTCACCGACCTGCCCAACGCGCGCTCGCTCTTCCTTGCGCTCGACCGCGAACTGGCCCGCTGCAAGCGCGAGAACTCGTCGCTCACCGTCATGGTCTGCGACATGGACGGCTTCAAGCAGATCAACGACCGCTTCGGCCATCTCGAAGGCAACCGCGTGCTGCGCCTCTTTGCCCACACGGTCAAGGAAACCTGCCGCGAATACGATCAGGTCGCGCGCATGGGCGGCGACGAATTCGTGGTTATCGCCTCCGGGCTCTCACCCGAAGCCGCCCGTAAGAAAGCCGACCAACTCAGAGACCTCGCCCGCCAAGTCGGCCAGGAGATCTGCCAGGAAGACATTCTCTCGCTCAGCGTTGGCCGCGCCGTTTATCCCGACGACGGTCTCGATGCCGAGGAACTCCTCGCCGAAGCCGACCGCCGCATGTACCTCGAGAAGCAGCAGCAGGTGAACCGCAAGAACCGGCGCCTGTACCCGCGCATCAAGGGCCGCATCACGGTGGAGTTCCGTCCCGAGGGCACCGAGACGCCCGTGCTCGGCAACCTGACCAACATCAGTCTTGGCGGCTGCTACATCGAGACCGGCGTCGTCCTCGCGGCCGACAGCCGGCTGAACATCAATTTCTCGATCGACGGCGAAGCCCTGCTGGCCGAAGGCAGCATCGTCCGCTGCGATCCCGGCATGGGCCTCGCTATCAAGTTCAAGGAAGGCAACCGCGACGACCGTGCGTACCTCCAGAAAATCGTCGAGTTCGTCGACCGGTCGGCGAAAACCTACGACACCGAATACCTCACCAAGCTAGGCAGGAAATAGAACAACCCCGGAGACCACGCTTGATAGCAACCAGACATCCATTGTTGTCGCGGTTGGTCAGGCACGCGGGCCGAATCGCGCTCACCGTGGTTCTCGGCGGACTGCTCGGCGCAACTCTGGTTCGCGTCGCGCCCGGCTTCGGCGTCGATGAGGCCGAACTCGACTCGCGGCTCTCCAGCCAGAGCATCGCCGCACTCCGCGCCTCGCAACCGGGCTCCGATAGCGTCGCATCCTTTTACTGGAACTACCTCTCGCGCGTCGCTCACGGCGATCTGGGAATTTCGCGCTCCCTGCAGCAACCCGTCGCCGAGCTTCTTCGGGAGCGTACGCCGGAAACCGCGAAATCGGTTGTTTTGGGATTATTGCTCGGCTGGTTGCTGGGGTTATCGCTCGCCGTAGCCGTTGTGATGTCGCGCTCTTGGGGCGTGGATCTCTTCGCCAGCCTGCTCGGAGGCACCCTGCTCTGCCTCCCGGCGGCCGTGCTGGCTCTTCTCTTTCTAATCGCGCGCATGCCCGGACGGCTCGTGCTCGCTCTGATCGTCTTCCCCAACATCTTCCGTTACACGCGGAACCTTCTCGTGCGCAGCGCCGCGTCGCCGCACGTGCTGACTGCTCGTGCGAAGGGACTGGGCAACTTTGCCGTCTTCTTCTGGCACATCTTGCGTCCGGCCGCTCCACAATTGCTTGCGCTGGCGGGAGTGTCCGTCTCGATCGCCTTCACCGCGTCGATCCCGGTAGAAGCGCTCTGCGATCTCCCCGGCCTCGGGCAGCTCGCGTGGAAGGCTGCTCTAAGTCGCGATCTCTACCTGCTCGTCACGCTCACGATGATCGTGGCTGTCGTCACGCTCGGCGCGAACTCGATCGCCGATCTTCTCGGCCATGCATTGAGCGACCACTCCTCCGAGGTGCCTGCATGAAGTGGGCACGCCTCTTCGGAATCGGATTTTTGATTGTCGTCACGTTCGCTTGCGTCTTCGCGAATTTCGTCGCGCCTTCGTACGCTCATCAATTTCGCGACGAGCCTGAGGCCGCGCCGTCGCGCCAGCATCTTCTCGGCACCGACGACCTCGGACGCGATCGTTTCGCGCGCGTCCTTTACGGAACCCGCGTTTCCCTGCTGCTCGCCCCCGCCGCCGCCCTGCTATCGAGCTTGCTTGCCGTTCTGATTGGCGGCACTGCCGGCTTTCTCGGCGGACGGGTCGAACGCGCGGTCATGGCTGCGACCGATCTTTTCCTTTCGTTGCCCTGGCTCTTCCTTCTGATTACAGTTCGCGCTCTTTTGCCGCTGAACGTTTCACCGATCACGTCCGTTGCCATCACCTTCGCGTTGCTTGGCTGCCTGGGATGGGCCGCCGCAGCCCGCGTTATCTGCGCCGACGCCCGCTCGCTCGCTCATTCCGACTTCATCCTGCTGGCTCGCGCTTCGGGAAGCAGCGGCCTGCGCCTGTTGTGGCGGCAGGTCGTACCCAATCTGCAGCCCATCGTTTTCGCACAGTTCTGGATTTCGATCCCCGTCTTCATTCTCACCGAGGCCAACCTCGGTGTGCTGGGCCTGGGCGTCGCCGAGCCTCTGCCGTCGTGGGGCAGCCTGTTGCGCGAACTGCAAAGCTACAGCGCCATCACCGGCCAGCCCTGGCAATTCGTTCCGTTGATTCTCTTCGTCGTTGTCGTCAGTTGCTTTCACCTCGTTTTGCTTGAACAGGAGTCACCCGCATGAGCCGCAATTTCGTTCTTCGAATTTTTGCCGTCTTCGTCCTTGGATCGGCGCTTGCTTCGCCATTCGCCACTGCGCAGTCGAACCAGCAGCTGCGTTTCTGCCTTCACTCGGACCCGAAGACCTTCAACCCGCTGCTCGCGGAGGAAGACTCCTCCGAAACCATCCGCTACCTGACTGGCGGCGTGCTCATGCGGCTCAACCGCCTCACGCAGGACCTCGAGCCCGAGTTGGCCACCGCCTGGAGGGTCTCTGACGGCGGCAAGACGATCACCTTCAAATTGCGCGGCGGCCTCTCGTTTTCCGATGGCACACCGTTCACGGCTGACGACGTCGCCTACACCATTCAGCAGATGATGGATCCGAACCTGCACTCGCCCACCGGCGACGCCTTCCGCTCCGGCGACGGCAAGGTGCAGACCCGAGTCTTCGACGCGGAACGCCTGAGCGTGACCTTCCCCGCGCCGATCGCGGGCCTCGACAAGCTCTTCGACCAGGTCGCAATCATGTCAGCCAAGTCGCCTAAGAAAGAGGGGGCGGTGCTCGGCCCCTATGCCGTTGTCGACTACAAGGCCGGCAACTACGTCCTGCTCGAGAAAAATCCCAACTACTGGCGCCACGACTCCGCCGGTAAGCAACTTCCCTACATTCAGACCGTGCGCCTCGACATCCAGTCGAACCGCGATAATGAGATGCTGAAACTCGTCCACGGCGAGATCGACTTCATCAACTCGCTCGACGCCGAGTACTTTGACAAGCTGAGCCAACAGAACCCGTCGCTCGTTCACGACTCCGGAGTCTCGCTCGACTCCGAGCAGATGTGGTTCAACCAGGTGCCCACGTCGCCACTACCCGATTACAAGAAGGCCTGGTTCCGGTCGACCGCTTTCCGCCGTGCGATCTCGGAAGCCATCAACCGCGAGGACCTCGCACGCGTCGCTTTCCGCGGCCATGCCAGGCCCGCGGTCGGCCCGCTGTCGCCCGCGAACAAGTTCTGGTTCAACACGAAACTCCAGCCGCACCCGTTCGATCAGAAATCGTCACTCTCACGCCTCACGCAAGACGGCTTCCACATGCAGGACGGCGTCCTGAAAGACCGCGACGGTCATGCCGTTGAGTTTTCGCTGATCACCAATGCAGGCAATAAATATCGCGAGCGCATGGCGGCGATGATCCAGCAGGACCTCTCCGGCATCGGCGTGAAGTTGAACGTCGTGACGCTCGACTTCCCGTCGCTGATTGAGCGCATCACGCGTAGCTTCGATTACGAAGCCTGCCTGCTCGGCCTCATCAACAACGACCTCGATCCGAACTCTTCGCAGATGAACGTCTGGCTCAGTTCCGGCGAGAACCACCAGTGGAATCCCAATCAGAAGACTCCCGCGACGCCCTGGGAAGCGGAAATCGACAAACTGATGCACGAACAGGCCAACAGCCTTGATCCGAGAAAGCGCAAAGCCGCCTTCGACCGTGTGCAGGAAATTGCCTGGGAACAGGAACCGTTCATCTACCTCGTGAACCGCAACGCGCTCGCGGCGGTCTCACCCAACGCGCGCAACGTGCACCCGGTTGTGCTGCGGCCGCAGGTGTACTGGAACATCGACGAGATCTCCCTCGGCAACGAAGTCGCAAAGAACCGCTGATCACGGTCTGGACGAAAACATGGGGACATCGCTTTAAGAGTTGGAACAATTGAGATTCGTATCAGGGCGCCGCTTTAGCGGCGCCGTAAGCGACGCAAAATCAAAGCCCCTTCAGGGGCTGGAGGCTTGTTGACGATCGGGCATAACACCATTTCCTGAACGCTTTGCTTTTCACCATTGAACTCGCCCCTCCTCAAACTCGAACTCTCGGTGGACTATCCCGGCAAGCCGGGAGTTCTCCGCGATCTTTCGCTTGAAATACAGCACGGCGAGATTCTGGGGCTGGTCGGCCAAAGTGGCTGCGGCAAGAGCACGCTGGCGCTCACGATCCTGCAACTGCTGTATCTGAAGCGAGGAACGGTCCGCGGCTCGGTTCACTTCAACGGGCGTAATCTCATCGAGACGAAAGAACGTGAGATGCGCGCTCTTCGCGGAAAGGACATTGGACTCGTCCTGCAGAGCCCGATGTCGTCGCTCAACCCAGCCCTGCGGATCGGCAAGCAACTCGAAGAAGCCTGGCGCGTGCACCGGCGCGGAACCAAAGACGAATGCCGCTCCGCATTAATAGAAGCGCTCGAAAATGTCAGCCTTCCAGCGGATGAAGATTTCCTCCGACGCTATCCATCGCAACTTAGCGTCGGACAGGCGCAGCGCGTGCTGATCGCGATGGGCGCGATCCACAAGCCCCTGCTGCTGATCGCGGACGAACCCACCAGCGCGCTCGACATCATCACGCAATCGGAAATCCTCACGCTGTTTGCCAGCCTCAGCCGGAAATTCGGCATGAGCATCCTCTACATCTCGCACGACCTGCTCTCAGTCGCGACCATCAGCCAGCGAGTCGCCGTGATGGAAAAAGGACAGATCGTGGAATGCCGCCCAACGGCCAACCTCTTCCAGCGTCCCGAACACCCCTATACGCAGCAGTTGATTCGCGCCCTGCCGTCACCTCCGAGATTCGCCTCAGCCGCCGCCGGCTCGTAGTTCCGGCTTTTGTGAACGTGTAGCGCGGCGTCTCCCCGACTTTTAAAAACTTGTCATCCTGAGCGGAGCGAAGGACCTGCTTTTCTGTCGCTTCCGACGTCGCACGCCCGCGCTCCGCCTTTGCCTCGCGCCGATTCGTATCAGGGCACCGCTTTAGCCGGCGCCACTCCGGTCCCGCCCTGATGGCCCCGTTCACGGTCCGCGCTTTCTCACCTTTTGCAACACCGCTCTTGGGCGCCTTTGCGATTTCACCTCTTGCTCCTCTCTCCCAACTCGGCGGTCATTCTTCCGAACTCTGCGGTTCAAGATCATCTTTGCGACCTTTGCGACGCCGTTCTTTGCGTCCTTTGCGGTTCAAGCTTTTGGTTTTCTCCGCGACTTCTGTGCTTTAAGGTTTTGCGTTTCAAACTCTGTCAAGCCCCCAAAATCGCACTTTTCCCCGCAACACACTCAATCCGCGCCAAATATATTTCCCGCGCAACTGTCTCAATTACCCTGCCCAAATTGCTATTCTAAAATTAGAGCCAGAGATGGAAACGATTCCGTGTGACCCGGGCTTAACCATGCGGACGCTTGCCGGACTCCGACCCGAGGGAGTCGTACCGGACATCTGAGCGGCCGGGCTCCTCCCCTATCGAGGGGGCGTTAGCCGCAGTAGAAGTGATCACTTCGTGTCACTTACGAGTCTAATCATAAGGATGGACTCGTAAGTGACCAAACTATAAGGTATGCGCCCAAGCCATAAGAAGAACTAAGGAGTAAGAAAAAAATCGGTCGATGCGACCGGGAAGGCGAGCAACTAACGGACATCTCAAGGAAGCTCTGAACAACGAACGTAGAAGTTCTTGCCAGGCTGTCTTTGCGTCTTTTGCGGGTACGTGCTTTTCTCGGTACTCGCAACTCGGGACTGTCTCTCTTGGCGTTTTGCGGTTTAGGCTTTTGCGTGGTCGAGAGCGTCCGTGACTGAGTCCGCAGCCCCGAGAACTAGCGCCGCCCCGGATGTGCTTCGCCGCGCTGCGAGAATAGAGAATACGGCCAGTTCTTCTTCTTGACCGGATCTTCTGCGGGCGCAGCAGGCTCTGCGACTGGAACGTCTGGGATCGTCCAATCCTCCGGAGGCTTCGCAATTCCCCAGACATTTCCCGCCGTATCCAGGGCCAGCCCCAGCAGGTACCACCTTCCATCCGTCCCAAGCGGCAGGCAGTTCGCTACCCGCGCGGTCACCTGCGCGCCTCCCGGCAATCCATCCAGTAACACGCGCGTTCCCGGATCGAGTGCCCGCGACAGCTTCACTCCGCATCCCTGCGGATTCACCACCAGGGTATGGCTCTCCTCCGCGAACAGCGGCGACGGAGCCAGCGTCGCCAGGCGCAAGGGCACCTCGACGCGCACCCGCGTCATGCGCCGCGGTGATTCGGATTGAACAGGAGCAGATCCCATGGCCGGAACGAGAGACACAGCTAAGTCTCCAACTTGCAAGTTTGCCAAATTTGGGGACGGTTGCGCGCGGATATGCGGCCGAGGAAGGTAACGAAAGTAACCGCCCATGCCCACGATGGCATGTCATGTCCAAACAGCAACAGGACGGACGCATCAACAATCGAGCAACGGGCGTCCCGCCCGTCCTTCATCGGAGATCTAGGCCCGGAACTACACGACCAACGGCAGAATCTGCACCAGCGGCCCCGTCGGCGTCATGGCTGCCTTGCGCAGCATGTTCGCCGAAGGAATGCCCGTGCGGTGATAGGACTTGTGGCAATCGGTCGTCGACGGCCCCCGCATGCTGCCTTCCATGTACGCCAAGCCCGGGCAGCGCGTGCAACTTCCCGCATGCGTGCACGACGAGCACACGGTTAAGTCTTTCACTCGGATCGACCGCACCTCGTTCATTTGCGGAGACCGGTACCAGATGTCGGCGAACTTCTGCTGCCGCACATTCCCAGTCGGCAGCGGGAACTGCACGCAGGGAAATACGTCGCCGTAAGGCGAGATGTAACACGACGAGTGGCCGGCACTGCACGAATAACCTTCCATCACGTCTTCATCCACCGGCGCGGGCGGCCCGCAATATTCTTCGGAGTTGCCCACAAGTTCATCCTCGGCGAACAACTCGTCGAGATTCTCCGCGTCCACACGCAGCTTCAGGATGGAAGTGTCACCGTCGATCTTCGGCGTCACAGTCGGATCAAGCGTGTAAACAACTCCCAACCGCTTCGCCAATGCCCGCGTCCCGCGTTCATCCTGCTGATTGACGGTCATCAATACATTGGAAAGCGTGACCTTCAGGCCTTGGGACTTGAGAAACTTGATGGAATCAACCGTACGCTTGAACGATCCGGGCAGCTTGGTGATCGCGTCGTGCACTTCGGGCCGGTGGGAATAGACGCTGAGCTGCACTTGTTCCACGCCCAGTTCCCGCAGGCGCTGCGCCTCCGCCTCGTGAATCATCACACCGTTCGTCTTGATCTTCACGTTGAAGAGCAGCTTGCGCGCGTACTCCACCAGCTCCAGGAAGTCGCGCCGCATAAAAACCTCGCCGCCGCTGAACACCAGAAAGAAGACACCCGCCTCGGCCAGTTGGTCGATAACGTCTTTGATCTCTTGGGTGGTCATCTCTCCCTTGTCGTCGTGGTCGAGATAGCAGTGAACACAGCGCTCGTTGCAGCGATAGGTGACATCGATGTGGACATTCAGCGGAATGCCGAGCGCTTCCGCTTTCAGGTTCATTTCGCCGAGCAGGCTCATCGCGTTCCCGCCTTCGAATCCAGGATAGGCCGATCCGACACCCGCAGTATGCCATGCTGCGAAAGCTCGCTTACAAATTCCTCTGCGTCATGTTGCGCAACATCCGGAGTAATCTCGAACTCTTCGCAAATCCTCCGCTCCACGATCTCAGACAGCGGGGTGCGCCCATCGGCCGCCTGCCAGATCACCGTCGCAACCTCGTTGAGCGTAAAGAACGTAGAGTCCGCTGCGGACATGATCATCATTTCGGCGCCCAGCATGCGCGCGGCAATGGCGGTGCTCCTCGCGATGTAGGTCTCGGTCATGACTCCGTCGTTCACTGGATCAAATCCCACACGCGTGCATCCGGAAAGAACGTTAAGCGGAATGCCGGCACTCGTGCCAGAAACTCACAGGCCGAGCGGAACACCATCTTTACCAACTCAGGATCATCGGCGAAGAACAGGATATTCCGCAATAGCATCCGCAGCGCATCCGGGGTTTCGATCGGTTCGATGCGATTTTCCGGGCCTTTGGCCAGAAAGAACAGCCGGACGATCGGCGCGCTGGCATTCTCGCCCAACCGCGCCAGTTCTCCGGCAAATGGGGTGCCACAAGCCCGGTATGCTTCTCCGTCTCGACGCACGTAGGAGATCTCATCCGTGAGCAGGACCCCATCCTTCGGAATCAGACTCGAAATCGTCGTCTTTCCCGCCCCAGAAACTCCTGAGAACAAAAACGCCTTTCCGTTGCGGATTGCGCTGGCGCCGTGCAGAAGAAAGCCTCCGGCCTGCGCCTGAATCAGGCTGTGCACGATGCGCAGGACCGAATCAATCGCATAAGGGCTTACGCCTTGCGCGAGCCGTCCCTGGCCAACTCGAGGGTCCCACTCGGCCTGAAAGTCGCCGCGCTCCAGCCGCCAGAGTCCTCCATCGTTCCAGACCTCGAGTTCTTCTTCCTCACAGATCTGACGGTCCGGACGCACCACGTCCACATCCAGCGCAAATGAGGCGGCACCAGGACGGCGCACAAATCCGGCGTACCGTTTTTCGAGTAGCGCGCGGAACTCGGCGTCCCCGGTCCGCAGCACGATCGGCATTCCACCAATCTCCACCGCGACGTCATGCGGCCCGGCCGATTCCAAAGTTGAATGCGTCACCATTTCAAATCCGCCACTCGCCGAGAGATTGCCCCCCTCCGCACCGGACTCGTAGAGGCTACGGAATCCTTCATCGGCCGCGTTCGCCAGCTGTGCCACCGAAGAACGACACTACGCAGACGATTGCTGGCGCCCAGCATCAAACCGAGCACCCTTCGGGCTTTTGAGCAACGTGGTGCAGGGAAAAACTGGCCCGAAGTTCGTTGAACCGAAACGACTCTACCCAGCAGTTCCTCCGGAAAAACCGGCGCGTCGAAACCTGTCATCGAGTCGCCTCGTGTCACCAGGCTGGGTCGGTCTGACTCGGCCTTGTTCGACTTGCAGAGCACGCGATGAATAAAAAACCGTTCCCATCGGCGGTACAGAACGATGTCGCCGGGACGCACCCGGTCAAAAGAGATCGCTTCGATATGGAGAAGGTCGCCCGGCCAGAGAGCAGGAAGCATGCTGTAACCACGGGCGGCAAGTGTTACTTTGCCAGCCGCCTGCAAAATTTCCGCGGCCAGGTTCTGCTTTTGTGACTCGCACGATTCGACGCCAATCTCCATGGAAGGCGGTTAGGAACTCCGGCGCCGGAAATGGCATTGCCCGCCAGCACCGGGGTGCTTGCCACAGGCTAAGGCCATGGTCTCAAACACTTTCTCAGAGCGGAATTCGGGCTTCTTGTAGGTCTTTTTTTGGGGCTGTCGGCTATCGAGGGCGTTCTTCTCTTCGGTAGAAGGACGGTTCTTATGAGTCATAGGGATATCAGCGGCCTACTCGCTCCTCGTAAAAACACCCGGAAAGGGTGGGAAGTGGGTGCACGAAGTGTACAACAGAGTTTCGTACATTTGCTAACTGATCTGGGGATGCGCCACCCCGTGCGCAGACCGGACCAGCAGATTACCTGAAAATCCTTGAAAATCAATAAAAAGAAAGCGTTCCCGCCAAGCGAGCGCGCCGCAATGTCCACGAGAATACCAACAGGCTGCAGGGCACCAGAATAAGTGCAAACCCGGCCAGAATTAGAAGTTCATGGCCCACTCCGGCCAAAGAGGCATCCTCCAGCAACGCCAGGCGCATGCCTTCCAAAGAGTGCGTAATCGGAATCAGGTCCGCCAACTGCCGCAGCGGCTTCGGCAGGGTCTGAACCGGAAACAATGTCCCTGTCAAAAACCAAACCGACCCCAGCACCCACACGACCGCCGACCCCTTCTGCACGGCGAGCTGCAATGCTGCAGCTAGCAATCCGATGGCCGCTGCGACCACCACGGAAAGCCCGAACACGGCCAGCGAACTGATCACATTCGGGCGCATCGGCGCGCCAAAGGCTAGTCCCGCCATCAAGTAAAAGGCGAGCGTAACGGTGTTGGCCGTGAACGCCGAGAGCGTGCTCAGAAAAACAAGTACGGGCGGGGAGGTCGACGTGGTCATCAGGACTTCGAGTGTCCCGGTTTGCTGCGCTTCCTGCACGGTCTGCAAGAAGGCATGAACTCCCATCAGCAGGAACGTGTAGAAGCCGGTACCGATCAGGAGGAACGAAAAATACTCAATGCCTTCAGGCCGAAACCCGGGCCCTACCGCCCGCGAAAGATAGTAGAACGCCGCCAGTTCCGTGATCGCGCCCGCCGCACCCAGCAGAAACCCAGTGCGATATCGCATGGCCGTCAGCAAGTCACGGCGCATGATGACGAGAGTCTTGTCGCCGAGCGACGCGATCTTCATCTTCCACCTCGCGACACCGCCGGCTCCACCTCTTCGAGTTCCCCGGTGGTCTGAAAATAGAAGGACCGGAGATCCTCAACCCGGAAGGTGGCGGACAAGTTCATCTCGGCGGCAAGTTCGCCCTGGAACAGGATCGCGACCTGGTTTCCGACAGCCGCCGCTTCGTTGAAGTTATGCGTCGCGAGAATGACGGTCGTTCCCTCCGCAGGCAGGCCCCGGACCAGATTCCAGAACTGCGCTGCCGACCCGGGATCGAGACTGCGCGTGGGCTCATCGAGCAACACGACCGAAGGCTTTTTGATCAGCGCGCGTGCGATGCCAAGCCGCTGGTACATCCCGCTGGAAAACTTCATCACCAGCGTGTCGGCCGAATGGTGCAGGCCGGTGCGATACAGCAGATCGTCAATCTTTTCGGATCGCGCTTTCCGCGGGATGTCATCGAGAGCGGCAAAGAAATCGAGATTCTCGCGAGCAGACAGGCGGGGGAAAAAAGAGCGTTCGGTCGCCACGGCGAAGCCGACACGCTCGCGCACCACGTCGGCAGTGGTGGTTGTGTCGGCTCCGTGGACCAGGATGCGTCCGGAGTCGGGCAGGAGCATCGTCGAGATCAGCTTGAGCGTGGTCGTCTTTCCACTGCCGTTGGGGCCAAGCAGGACCAGCACCTTGCCGCTGGGTACTTCGAGAGAGACGCGGTCGAGCGCGCGCGTTTCCCCCGTCCGCTCGCGGCCGAACCAGTTGAACAGCGCGGGACGGTGATGGAACACCTTGCTGACGGATTCGAGGACGACTGCCGGCATTATGGAATCTGACCGAATCAGGGAGTACAACGAATCCCTGTATTATAGTGGTCTCGTTGCGTTTCCGCGCCGATTCCGATAGTAGTTCGCGCGCCGCCCGGTGGCTTAACACGGATGTCTTCCCTGGTCTCTTCGCCGGAAATTGCCGCGGGCGACAAGCCCGGCCGTGAGTTTTTCTCATTGGATCCCGAGTTCCACTTGCTGCTCGCCTGCTGCTCGATACGAACGCCTGACGCAGCCGCCAGTGCCTTGGCATCTCGCGCGGATTCATCCATCGATTGGGCGCGCGTGGTTCGTCTCGCCGAGCATCACGGCGTTCTGCCGCTTATGTATCAGCGATTGCAAGCCATTCCCGAGGCGGTGCCGCTGGCGATCCGCGATGAACTTCGGCAGCGTTATGAAAACAATGCCCGCCGCAACCTGGTGTTCGTCGCGGAATTACTTCGCGTCCTCGCGTGCCTTGAGGCGCACGGGATCGAGGCAATCCCTTATAAGGGCCCGGTGCTGGCGGAGGCAGTTTATGGCGATCTCGCCCTGCGCGAATTCTCCGATCTCGATGTGCTGATCCGGCCGCGGGACGTGGCGCGGGCGAAACAGGCTCTGCAGGCGTTGCAATACGCACCAAATCTCGAACTCTCGGCGATGGAAGAACGTGCCTATCTTCGTTCCGGATACGAATTGACGTTCGACGGCCCTCTGGGAAAGAACCTGCTCGAAATCCAGTGGGCGATTGTGCCGCGCTTTTTCGCGGTTGATTTTGCGGTCGAAGATTTCTTCGGGCGCGCGACGATGGTGGACCTTAGCAGCCGCAAGGTAAAGACGCTATCGCCGGAGGATTTGCTTTTGACCTTGTGTGTCCATGCTGCAAAGCACGCCTGGACTCGGTTGTGCTGGCTGCGGGACATCGCCGCCGTTACGCAGCAGCCATTGCATTGGGAGTTGCTGTTGGAGCGCGCGCGGGAACTGGGAATTCAGCGGATTCTGGAAGTCAGCCTCGTGCTCGCGAGCCGTTTACTCGGCGCGAACGCGCCAGAGAACGTAAGGATGAATCTTGGCAAGGATGCGATGAGCAATGAGCTTGCCGAAGAAATTGCCCGGCACATTCCCGACTCAGAAGAATACCGCACGGACACGCTCGACTATTTTCGGCTGATGTTGCGTCTGCGAGAGCGACCGTCCGACAGAATGCGCCTCATGTCGCGGCTGGCTTTTACGCCGAGTGTGAACGAGTGGCAACTGGTGCGACTACCGTCCGCGCTCTTTCCGTTGTATCGGATGGTGCGCATGTACCGGCTCGCGCGTAGGTTCCTGTTTTCACCTTCGGAGTCGCCCTCCGAAATCTAGCCGCGCGCGTTCTTCCGCGCCCGGGCTACGCCGGCGCGCAATCCGCGTTCGACGGCTTTCACGTAGCCCTCATCGTCCATCGTCTTCATCACTGCGGCAGAAATCCCGCCCGGCGTCGCCGCTTCGTGAAGCAGTCCTTCCAGCACAGCGTTTTCTTCGCGCCAGGAGACGATGCCATCGGCCAACCCGTGAGCGGCCGCGATGAAGGCCGTCTTGCGGTCCAAGCCCAGTTTTTGCGTAGCCTTCGCCAGCACGGCGAGTGCGTGATAGCCGTGGCTGCAGGAATAGGTCGCGGTGAAGACGTCGAACTTGCTCTCCGGAATCTCGAGCACTGGGCTGACATGCGCGAAGAAATCCTTGATGCGTTTGCGGGCGCGTGCCGGGAAACCCCGCTCGAATGCGACCGCGGTTAGTCCGCGACACGTGCGCGCCACTGGACTCGGCATGGCTCGCGCCCAACGAACGGGCGGCCCGAGCCCGGCCTTCAATTTCTTTAGCGGAATTCCGGCGGCGAGGCTGCAGGCAAGGAGAGGCTGTGTTGCGCGGCGACTCCTCGGGTTCGTGATCGCCTGTCGCACTTGCGCAAGCACGGCCCTGACGTCGCTCGGGCGCACAGCGATCATCAACAGCTCTGCTTGCGCGATCGCGCGCGCGAGGTCTGGTTCGACCGCGACGCCAAAATCCTTTTTCAACGCAAGGAGCTTGTGCGCGTTGCGATCGTGCACAAGGATGGGCTTCCTGTAACCAGCGCGTTGAAGACCGGCGAGCAGCGCCGATGTAATGCGTCCGCCGCCGAGAAAGACGAGCGATTTCACGCGAGGTCCGCGCAGGCCTGGTCAGCCGCAACCACGAGGGTGTCCACGTCTTCTTTTGTATGTGCGGTGGAGATGATCCAGTGCAGGCCGTTCGAAGGGGTCATGTAGATGCCATTCTCCAGCAGGCGATGAATGAAGCGGGAGTAGATCTTGGTGTCCGCGTACTGGCAGTAGTCACGGTAGTCGTGAATCGCGTCGCGTTCAGTGAAGTAGATCTGAAACATCGGGCCGAAGCCCTGCACGATGGCCTTGATCTGGTGGCGGCGAAAGATGTCGCGCAGGCCCGCGATGGCGGCGTCGCCGATCGCGAAGAGCTGCCGGTGGGCGTCGGGTTGGCCGAGCAGATCGAGGTTGGCAGCGATCACGTTCATCGTGAGCCGATGGCCGTTGAACGTTCCGTAGTGCAGCACCATGTGCTCGGACCAGCGCAAGCGATCGAGAATCGCGCGTGGGCCGGCGACCGCGCCGATCGGGAACCCTGCGCCCAGCGCCTTGCCGAAGGTCGAGATGTCGGGCTGCAGATTGTAGAGCTGCTGGCATCCGCCGGGCGCGTAGCGAAAGCCGGTTACGACTTCGTCGAGGATAAAGAGTGCGCCATATTGATGGGCGAGGTCGCGCATGTGCGCGAGGTAGCCATCGCGCGGCGGGATGCAGCCCATGTTCGCCATGATGGGCTCGGTGATGATGGCGGCGAGTTCGTGGCCATGTGCGCGCATGATGCTCTCGAGCGCAGCGACATCGTTCCAAGGCGCGAGGATGACGTCGTCGAAGACGGAGGCAGGGATGCCTTCAGAATCCGGGATCTTCGTGGGACTCTCGGGTGGGCCGAGTTGCTCAATGGGATGCCCGTGACCGTTGAGGCAGTAGGGATCGTACCACCCATGATAGTGGCCTTCGAACTTGAGGAACTTTGTGCGTCCCGTGTGCGCGCGAGCGAGACGCAGGGCGAGCATGGTGGCTTCACTGCCGGTGTTGGCGAAACGAACGACTTCGGCTGACGGAACCATCCCGCGGAAACGCTCGGCAGCTTCGGTTTCGGCTGGCGTGGCAGCGGCAAAGTGCGAGCCTTCCGCGATCGATTTCGAAACCACGTCGACGATCTTCGGGTGCGCATGCCCATGGATTAGCGCGCCGAACGACATCATGAAGTCGACGTACTCGTTGCCGTCGACGTCCCAGACGTGTGAGCCGCGCCCGCGCTCGAGAACGACCGGGCCGGGAGCAAACACAGCCGCGCCACGAGAGGGCGAGTTCACGCCCTCAACCAGAGAGTGCTGAGCACGCTCGAACCATTGCTGCGAGCGGGCACGGTTGCGGGTCGATCGAAGAGAAGGCATGCGAGTGCTCAGATCGTTGACTTCCGTGCGAAGCAACAAGGTACACGAAGGGGGAGCTTCCGGTTTTATTTTTCGTCAAACGTCGACTCTGACGGGTTCTCTGCATCCTTTGGGGTGGTCTCTGCGGATGACCTCTTCTTAGGTCCGGATGATCCGCTCACGGCGGCCGGAATCTAAAGTTGCTCCTGATCCTGCCGACGTTACAGGGTGAGGCAGTGCACAGAATGAGCGAACGCCGGCAGGAAGAGCGGGTAAGGGTTGAACTAAGAGTGAAGGTGTCGGGCGTGGACGCACGCTGTGAAAATTTTTCCGAGCACGCGCTTGCAACCAACATCAGCCGGAGCGGTGCGTTGCTCTCGAAGATTACGACCGAGCTGCGCTGCGGAGACCTGCTGGTCATCGAGTACGGAAGCCGACGGGCGTTCTACCGGATCGTGTGGGTGCTCGATACGGGGGCACATGGCGGGACGAGGGTCGCGGTGCATAAGGTTGGAGAGAGGCCGTGTCCGTGGGAAGAGCTGCTGCCGGTGACGGAGACGGTCAGCGGGTAGGTGCTTGGGTCCTACCGCGTCACCAAGCCTGAATGGAAAGCCGTCAACCACAGCGAAGGTCCGCGGAGGGATCTGAGAAAGACTTTAACCGCAAAGGGCGCAAAGAAAGACAGGCGTGAATTAAGCGATTCGATTCCAGTTCTTCGCGCTATCTGAAAATCCCAGAATCAGCGTTTCCCTCGCAACTCGCGCCGGTTGGGGACGCTACCGGCTCGCCAGTCCTCCAGCGGTCTCCGCGCCGTCGCACGTATAAACATGTCCCGTCATATAGGCCGCGTCGTCAGAAGCAAGATACGCAAATAACGCTGCGATCTCTTCCGGCTTCGCGTGGCGGCGAAGAGGGATCTTGCGGTTCACCTCTTCGAGCATGGCGTCGGTGTATTCGGCGCGCTGCATTGGCGTGAGGACGTACCCGGGAGCGACGGCACAGACGCGAATTTTGGGAGCAAGTTCGAGCGCCATGGAGCGAGTTAGCTCGATGACTCCCGCCTTAGTGGCGTTGTAATCGGCGTAGTAGGGATACCCCATGATGCCGTTGGTCGAGGCAGTCTGCAGGATCACGCCGCTTCCGCGCTCCCACATGTGGCGGGCGGCACTCTGCGCCATGTAGAAGACACCGGTCAGATTTACCGCGAGAACGCGATCCCATTCATCCGGGGTGATGTCGAGGAAATTATGGCGGATGGAGATGCCGGCGTTGTTGATCAGGACATCGACGCCGCCCATGAGTTGAACCGCCTCGGCGAAGGCGGACTGCACCTGCGCGAGCGCTGAAACGTCGGCAGCGACGGTGCCCGTGAGCTTGGGGAGTTGGCGCTGAATTGCGGCGCGGCCCTTCTCGTCGCGATCGAGAACGACGACTTGCGATCCTTCTTCCAGGAAACGAGCAGCCGTCGCCGCGCCGATGCCGCTGGCGCCTCCGGTGATCAGGACACGTTTTCCTGCGAGACAGCGCATGTGAGCCTCCGCGAAACAGGTGAGGATACAGGGGAACGGAGGTGAAGAAAAGCTCTGCGCGCAAGGTGCTTTAGAGTGCGCGGAGAAAACACATCTCACCACAGAGACACTGAGGCACAGAGAGTTCGAGAAAAGCTTTTAACCGCTAGGACACGGCGGGCAGAAAGTTCGAGAAAAGACTTTAACCGCAAAGGGCGCAAAGAAAATCCGCGAAGGACGCAAAGAAGAACGGACCACCAGAGGGGACACGAAAAATACTCTTGAGTGGGTACAAGCTTGGCTCTCAAGATTCTTAGGTCGCGAGGTCTTCGCGATCTTTACGGGTTTTCTTTGCGCTCTTTGCGGATCTTCTTTGCGACCTTTGCGGTTAAAGGCTTTTCCTGCTTTTGCCCTGGATCTCAGAAACCCGGCTTGCCCCGGAACAGCATCACCAGCTCGATGATCAAGATGATGACCACCATGAGTTCGAGCACGAACGCCCGGCTCTGATTGAACTGGTCGACCATGAAGTGGTATAGCTCCTCGGCGGTGCGCAGCTTTTTCTGCACAAGATCTTTGTAGTCGGGCACGCCGATTTTCGACGCGGCCAGCTTGTAGAGACGCGCCGAAAACATGTCGCTGAGGAACTTGATGGCATTGTCGGCGTGCTCGGTAAGCTCGCCCACGTCGAGCAGCACGGTATGTAGCTTCGATGCTGCCTGGGCCGTCCGCCAGCGCGACCAGAGGCCGGTGCGTCCAGTTTCGAGGAAGTCGTACACACCTTCCAGTTCGCGGGTCAGGAGTTCGTCGTAGTGGCGGAACTCGAGCAGCTGGGAATTGGCGTACTCCAGAAGCTGAATGGCCGTCTCGGCGCCGGCGTTGGTGTCGTAGAGGAAGGCCGCGTTCCAGCCGATCACGGCAAGGTCGTTCGGGTAATAAGAAATCCGGCCCTGCAAGACTTCCTGACGCTCGCCTTCGGAGAGGGGCGCTGTCTCGCCGCGCACGATCTGGGCGATCTGGCCGCCGTACTGGCTCAGAAGTTCAATGGCGGTTGGCTTCGACGCCATCTCGCTCACATGGAAGGTGAAGTAGTCCTCGTGCAGCCAGTCTTTGTAGGGCTTGATCAGGGCGGGACGGGCGCGCTCCAGCTTGCTCTTGACGATCTTCGAGGCGAGGCTCGTGAAGTCCGTATCCCAGACCCAGCGGCTGGAGAGGCGCACCAGCGTGTCCCAGTCGCCCGAGAAGGGCAGTTCGAACACGACGCTGAGAACGCCGTAGTCGTAATAGCGGATCTGGGCGTCGAGGCGCTCGCCGCTATCGAGGACCAGCGGCTCGATGGGCTCGACCACCGGGGGACGCTGGTACTGAACATAAGTTGGCGCAGCGTGCTTGAAACTGGCCTCCGCGCGGCGTGCGCCGAAGATGCGCCGCAGCTCGTCGAGGCGGATCTCCTCCGACACATCGAACTGGATCAGCACCAGGACCGCCCCTTGCAGAGCGGCATCGGCGGTCCGCACGGGTGCGGTTTGAACTCTGGGCGATTCGGTCACTACTCCGGGGATGGTCTCGCGTTCCATGGCTTTCTCAGGGTCCCCGGCAAGATAGGGTCAGGGACAACCTAGGGCGCCCGTTTTGGCTGGAAGCGCGCCAAAGGGTGGCACCCTCTATTGTCCCAGATGGCGGTAGGTTGGTCGAGGGGTCTGGCTTATGCGCGGGCTATCCGGATGTAAGCCATTTATAATCAGCGCCTTCTGGCGAACTGGGCGAGCAGGGCGGCTCCAGCCGCAACCCCCATGATGGCAAGTCCCGTCTGTCGCATCGACCGGCGAATGGCGGCGTCCCGCTCGCGAACAATCGCTCTTTCGGGGTAGGAGCCTTCGGGGCCATACGGTCCTTCATGGAGGGCCATCTGGAGAACTTCCGCCAGGTGGAGCGCGTTGCGGTCGGTTTCCTGGGCGATCTGCTCGCGGCAGCTGAAGCCGTTGGCGATGACGAGCCAATCGGGCGGGGTGTGGCGGATCGCCGGAAGCAGTTCGAGTTCGCCGATGGCGATGGAGACTTCGTACTTGTCGTCCTCGAATCCGAACGACCCGGCCATGCCACAACAACCCGGGGCGGGTGTCTGGTAATCGAGACCTATCCGGCGCAGAACGGCTTCCTCCGCGTTCATCTTCAGGACCGACTTGTGATGGCAGTGCCCGTGAACCAGCGCCTTGCGCTCGAGGCGAGGCAGGGGTATCAGGTCCTTGTAGTTTTCGAGGAACTCGCTGAGTAGGAAGGTTTGGCGGGAGAGGCGTTGGGCGCGTTCGTCGTTGGGGAAGAGGTTTCGGAGTTCGTCGCGGAAGACGGCAACGCAACTGGGCTCGAGACCGATGATCGGGATGCCGGCCTCGATTTCGACGGCAAGGGCATCGAGAATCTGCAGCAACAGGGACTCGGCGCGGTCGAGCATGCCGAAGTCGTACAGGGGGCGACCGCAGCAGAGGTTTCCCTGCGGGAGTTCCACGCGGAAGCCCGCGTTCTCTAACACGTCGACTGCCGCCTTGGCGGTGTGAGGCAGGAAGTAGTTATTGAAGGTGTCAGGCCAGAGCACGACCAACGGCCCATCCGGATGGCGCGGCCGATGCCGCCGGAACCAGCTCTTGAAGGTTTGTGGCGCGAACGCCGGAATCGTGCGCTGCTTTGGGATTCCGGCTACGGCTTTTGCGATGTCGCGCAAGAACGGCAGCTGGGTGGTCAGGTTCGCAAGGCCGGGAGCATTCGAGGCGAGGCGCGCCCATAAATCGATATTGCCGAAGGCGTAGTGATTGATCGGGCGCAGCCGGCCTTCGTGGTAGTGCGACAGGAACTCGGCCTTGTAGGTGGCGAGATCGACCGTGACGGGGCAGTCGCTCTTGCAACCTTTGCAGGCGAGACACAGGTCGAGCGATTCTTTGACTTCCTCGCTGCGCCAGCCGTCGCGGATGACCTCGCCCTTGGCCATCTCCCAGAGCAGGTGGGCGCGTCCGCGGGTCGAATGTTCTTCCTCACGCGTGACGCGGAAGCTCGGGCACATCACGCCGCCTTCGTAGTGGCGGCACTTCCCCACTCCGACACAACGGAGCGTCGCGTGCGCGAGGCTGCCGTGGTCGTGTGGAAATCTGAAATGGGTGTGCGGCTCCCACGGATGGTAGTCGGCGCCCAGGTGCAGGTTCTCGTCCATGCGGTAGGGCTCGACAACTTTGCCGGGGTTCATCTTCCAGTCGGGATCCCAGGCAGACTTGAATTCGTTGAACGCCTGGATGAGTTCGGGACCGAACATCCTCGGGAGCAACTCGGCGCGGGCCTGACCGTCGCCGTGCTCACCGGAGAGTGAGCCGCCGTATCCCACCACGAGGTCGGCGGCTTCATTCATGAACTCACGAAAGCGAGAGATGCCTTCTTCCGATTGATAGTCGAAGTTGATGCGTGTGTGGACGCAAGCGTGTCCGAAGTGGCCATACAGCACGCCGTGGTAAGCGAACTTGGCCATGAGCCGCTTGAAATCGCGGAGGTAGTCACCCAAATTTTCGGGCGTGACCGCGGCGTCCTCCCAACCCTCCCAACTCAGGGCTTCACCGGGAACGTGGGAAATCACACCCAGTGCGGACTCGCGGACGGTCCAGATGTGCTTGGCTTCTGTCTTCGAGCACAGACGCATGCTGGGCGGGTTGGCGGCGCGGCTCAGGACATTCATAAGCCCGGTAGCATGGGCCTCGGCTTCGGCGGTGGTTTGCCCTCCGAACTCGGCGAGAAGCCAGCCGCCTCCGGACGGGAAAAGAGCCAGCCCTTCCGCGTTGATGCCGCGACGCCGCGTGTATTCGAGGAGCATCTCGTCGATGCCCTCGAGGCCGATCGGCTTGTGGGCCATGACTTCGGGGACATGGTCGGCTGTCTGAAAAATGTCTGGATAGCCGATGACGAGCAGCGCACGCTCGGGCGGACTTTCCACCAGGCGGCAGGTCGCCTCGAGGACCGAGACACATGTGCCCTCGGTGCCGACCAGAGCGCGGGCAACGTGGAAACCGTTCTCGGGAAGGAGGAAGTTGAGGTTGTAGCCGGAGACGCGCCGCGGAATGTTCGGGAATCGCCGGCGCACGAGATCGCCGTAGGTGTCGGCGATGTTTTTCAGCTTCGCGTAGATTTCACCGCGGCGGCCGCCTTCGCCGATGATCTGGTCGAGTTGCTCGGGAGTGGTCGCGCCAACTTTCAGGCGGAGACCGTCATAGGTGAGGACGTCGAGGGCTTCTATGTTGTCGTCGGTCTTGCCGGCCATCACGGAATGCACGCCGCAGGAGTTGTTGCCGATCATGCCGCCCAGCGTGCAGCGGTCGTGCGTCGCGGGATCGGGGGCGAAGGTCAAGTGATGCTTCTCGGCGGCGTTGCGCAGATGATCGAGGATGACGCCGGGCTGAACGCGGGCAAGTTTGCGGACCGGGTCGATCTCGAGAATGTTGGCCATGTACTTGGTGAAGTCGAGAACGATGGCGGTGTTGCAGCATTGTCCGGCGAGCGATGTGCCTCCGCCGCGCGAAAGAACGGGCGCACCGTACTCACGGCAAGCGGCGAGCGTGGCGATGACATCCTCTGTGTGGCGCGGGATAACCACGCCGATCGGGACCTGGCGATAGCTGGAGCCGTCGGTAGCGTAGAGGGCGCGGCTGGAGGAATCGAAACGCACTTCGCCTTCGACGCAGGAACGGAGAGCGGATTCAAGAGCGCGGCTATCGGGGTGTGCGGTCTTGGAGGCTTCGGCGAGGTCGGCAAAGCGTTTGGCCTGATCAGCGGAGAGAATCGGCAGCGGATCGGTGGGAGGCATGTCGATTCATCTTCAGGGAAAGAGAGGCCGGGACGCAAGGGCGTCAAGACAATGAAAGTTAAGAGAATTGGCGACCCCCGACCGAAAAGCTTTTAACCGCAAAGGGCGCAAAGAAAAGCCGCAAAGGACGCAAAGAAAAACTAAGTTGGACGATTAAAACCACCCGATCCTGGCGCTGCCGAATGGTCTTCTACCGTCTTAATTTTGGATCCAACAGAATTCCTCACATTTCCTTGGGTCAATCGTCACCAGCACGAAAATTACGTTGCGATAGATTGATCGAATGAGAGCTCGCGATCTCACGCCTGAAATCATCGGTGCAGCCATCAAAATTCACAGAAAGCTAGGGCCGGGCTTGTTGGAGTCAGCCTATGAGGCGTGTCTCGCGCACGAACTTCGGAACATCGGACTGCCCGTTGAGAGGCAGCGAGCCGTTCCGCTTTGCTATGCGGGGATAAAGCTAGACTGCGGATTTCGTGCGGACATGGTCGTTGCTAACAAAGTGGTCGTTGAACTCAAATGTAAAGACGTTCTGCACCCTGTCGATGAAGCCCAGTTACTCTCGCATCTTCGATTGCTGGATATTCATATCGGCTTGCTCATCAACTTCCACGTGGTCAGCTTGAAAGATGGTATCCGGCGCATCGTTAACAACTACCGCGAAACGTGGAATCCGGAGCCAGAAGTCGTGATACCAGGAGCGTAACCAAGTACAGGTACCTTTCGCGACTGCTACTTGTTTTTGAGTTTCTTTGCGCCCTTTGCGGCTTTTCTTTGCGAACTTTGCGGTTAAAAGCTTTTCTCGAGAAGGTGGTTCAAAGTCTTTCCGAAGAAACTGAGAAGCAGCCCTACGTCCACAGCCGCGTTGTGTAATCCGCCATGCTCAGGGCAATCAGGATCAGGAAGAAGAAGATGGCGGCTGCGATCACGAGCTTGGTGAGCTTTTCGTGGGTGTACTTCACGTGCATGAAGAAGAGCACGACGAGAACTGCCTTCGTCGTCGCGATAGCGAGCGCGACGATGGGGTTGAAGGGGCCCAAATCGATCGTAGCCGCAAACACGGTAAGGCCCGTGCCGATCAAGAGGGCGATCCAGATCGAAACATACAACTTGACCGAAGATATGTGTTCAGACATCGTGCCTCACGGATGACGGTCGATCAGATAGAGCAACGGGAACAGGTAAATCCAGACAATATCGACGAAGTGCCAATACAACCCGCCGTTCTCGAGCGGCGTGTAATAGTCGGGACCATAAACACCCTTCCAGGCTTTGTACATGAGGTACATGAACAAGCCGACGCCGATGATCATGTGCAGGGCATGCATGCCGGTCATCGCAAAGTACAAAGAGAAGTAAATCTGCGCGTGCCGCTGGTTCACTGGAATATCAGGATGGCGAGGAACGTGACCATCAAGATGAAAGCTGGCTTGCCCAGGGATGTGGTTCTCGGCGAATTTCTGGTAGTACTCGACGCCTTTAATGCCAAGGAAAGCCAACCCGAGAATAATCGTCAGGATCAGGCAGACAACAATCGCTTTCTGCTTGCCGACCTGTGCGCAGCGCACTGCCATAGCGACGGTCAGGCTGGAGCAGATGAGCACTGCCGTGTTGATGGTGCCCAACGTCAGCGAAATGCTCGAACTGCCGGCGGCAAAATCCCCAAAGTACCAATACCGGTAGACGAGATACGCGCAAAACATGCCCCCGAAGAACATGACTTCTGTGACGAGAAAGATCCACATGCCGAGGCTGGCGGCGTCTTTCTGCTGTTCGGCAGTTGCGAAGTGGTGCAGGAGGGCCGGGTTCTCGTGTGCCTCGCCCTGGACCGTAGCAGCGGGACTAGTTGGCAACGGGGACCTCCTCTTTGATTTCGTCGTAGTTGTAGGCTTCCCAGGTGACGACCGGCTGCTCATCGAAGTTGAAGGTAGTGGGTGGAGAAGGAATCGTCCACTCGAGGCCAGCCGCGTTCCACGGGTTGGCGGGCGCAGGCTTTCCATAGCGCATCGACCACAAGAAATAAATCATGGGGAGCAGGTAACCGACGGCCAGAACCGTCGCGCCTGCTGTCGAGAGCACGTTCAGAATCTGGAACTCCGGCATATGCGAGTAGTCCCAATAGCGGCGCGGCATCCCCATGTAGCCGAGAACAAACTGCGGGAAGAATGTAAGGTTGAATCCCACGAACACCAGCAGAGCCGCGAGCCGTCCCCAACCCTCCGGATACATACGTCCGGAAATTTTCGGCCACCAGAAATGCATTCCGCCCAGGTAGGCCATCACCATGCCTCCGACCATGATGTAGTGGAAGTGGGCGACCACGAAGTAGGTGTCGGTGACGTGGACGTCGATGCCAAGTGCCGCGAGGAAGAGGCCGGTGAGGCCACCAATCGTGAAGAGTCCGACGAAGCCAAACGCGTACAGCATGGGGGTCTGATACGTGATCGAGCCCTTGTACATGGTCGCGGTCCAGTTGAAGACCTTGATGGCGGAGGGCACCGCGACGAAGTAGCTCAGGAGCGAAAAGATCATCGCGGCGTAAAGGGAAATGCCCGCCACGAACATGTGGTGCGCCCAGACCAGGAATCCGACGACAGCGATTCCGAGGAGGGCCATCGCCATGGCCTTGTAGCCGAAAATCCGCTTGCGCGCGAAACAGCAGACGATCTCGCTGACGATGCCCATGCCGGGCAGGATCATGATGTAGACCGCGGGATGCGAGTAGAACCAGAAAAGGTGCTGGAAGAGCAGCGGGTCGCCGCCAAGTGAGGGATTAAAGATCCCAAGGTGGAATACCCGTTCCAGCGCCACGAGCACCAGCGTAATCGCGAGCACCGGAGTTCCCAGAATCTGAATCAGGCTGGTAGCGTAGTGCGCCCACACGAACAGGGGCAGCCGATTCCAGGTCATTCCCGGCGCACGCATGCGGTGAGTTGTCACGATGAAATTCAGGCCGGTGAGGATGGAGGAGAAGCCAGCCACGAATACTGCCAGTGCCGCCGTTACGACATTGGTCTTGAGGAATTCCGTGCTGAGCGGTGTGTAAAAGGTCCAGCCCGTATCCACGCCACCGTTCAAGATGGTGTACAGCATCAACACGCCACCGCCCATGTACAGATACCAGCTCAACAGGTTGATGCGCGGGAAGGCGAGATCGCGCGCCCCGATCATGATCGGGATCAGGAAATTTCCAAGAACAGCGGGCACGGCGGGGATGAGGAAGAAGAAGACCATCACCTGCCCGTGCATGGTGAAGAGCTTGTTATAGGTATCGGCCTGAACCAGGTCGCCGGCGGGGGTAAGCAATTCCAGCCGAATCAGCAACGCGAAGAATCCCCCGATGAAAAAGAAGAGGGTGATGCCGATCAAGTACAGCAGCGCGATGCGCTTGTGGTCGACCGTCAGGAGCCACGACTTGATGCCGTATTCCCTATTCAGGTACGTTTCGCGTTCGCTGGATTCGAGTACTGCGGTTGCCATTGCTCGTCACCTTATGACTGCTACGGTTGTGGAGAGGCAGCGGCCACGTTCTTGGCGGGCCCCGAAGGCTGCTGGCTCAAAGACTTCACATAAGCGACCAGTGCGTTGAGTTGCTCGTCGCTGATCTGGCCCTGGAACGTCGGCATGATCGGCTTGTATCCGTTCACGATCTTGGCCGCTGGCTGCAGGATCGACTCGCGGACGTAGTTCTCGTCCGCGGTAATCGTTCTGCCGTCTTCCAGAAGCACAGGCTTGCCGAAGATGCCGACCAGGTTCGGGCCCCGACCTTGCGTATCGGTGCGATGGCAGGTCACGCAACCCAGTTCCGAAAACAGCTTTTCGCCGGTCAGCGCAAGCGGCTGATTGCCGCCGCCCCCCATCCAGGCCTCGTAATCTTTTGGCTCCATCACCACGACGTCACCGACCATTCCGGAGTGCATGGTTCCGCAGTATTCGGCGCAAAACAGGTGATAGGTTCCGGGCTTGGTCGCGCGAAACCACGCGACCGTGTAGCGGCCGGGAAGCACGTCTTGCTTGATGCGGAAGGCGGGAATGAAAAAGCTGTGAATGACATCCTGCGACGTCATGATCATCTTTACGTCGCGTCCGGTAGGGACATGCAGTTCGTTGATCTCGCGCTGTCCCTCCATGTGCTCGAATTTCCACATCCACTGTTTCGCGACGGTGTAGACCTCTGTGGAGTCCGCGGGTGGGGTCCGTTCCCTGAAGTAAATCAGGGCGCCCCAGATGAAGAACACCATGAAGACACAGAACGGGATGATGGACCAGGTGATTTCGAGGGCGTGCGAGCCATCGATCTGTTGGGCGCGCCGGCCGGGCTGCCGCCGGTAGCGGACGGCGAAAAAAATGACCATGGTGAAGATCGAAACCACCATCAACCCCGACACGACGATCAGGAAGATGAACAACGCGTCGACGTTGTTCGCCATGGTCGAGGCCCGCGGGGGCCAAAGCGGCATATTCTGAAACATGGTTAGCTGACCCGTCCCGCTCCTGCAGCGTCGTGATCCGGTCCACGACGAATCATGATGAAAATCAGAGTTCCCAGCGACAACATGGTCGCCACGCCCGCCAGCCGTAACACGCGCAAGATAGTCGCGCTGTATTTCCCTTTTTCGGGATCGTAGTGGTAGCAGTACAACAGCAACTGGTCGACGACGTTGCCGATTTTTCCGTTGCCCGCTTCTACCAGTCCAAGACGCAGATCCTTCGGCGGATATTCGACGCCGTAGTAGTACTGCGCGAGTTTCCCGTCGGGAGTCGCAATCATGATGGCCGTGGCGTGTGCGAACTGCTGCGAGGCTGGATCGTATTCATACTGAAAGCCGACGGCTTTCGTGAGTGCGTCGATCGCGCCCTGCTGACCAACGAGGAAGTGCCAGCCCTGCTCCCCGCCGGCGCGCTTGTAATGCTTGAGGAACTCGGCTTTCTTCTTGGCCGCCATCTCGGGCGTGTCCTTGGGATCGAAGCTCACGGTGATGACATCGAAGTCCTTGCCGACGTCGAGGCTCATCATGCGCAGCGAATGCTCAAGGCCGCTGAGGACCTCGCCGCAGAGCATGGGGCAATTGAAATAGACCAGGCTGAGAATGACCGGCTTCTTGCCGAAGTAGTCGCCGAGCCGCACGGTTCGGCCGAGATCGTCGGTGAAGGTGAGATCGAGCGGCAACGGCTGATTCAAGTTCTGCTGGACGCCTACTTTCTTGAGTCCCGGCGGGCGCACGTTCGCGGGCGGCGACATGATGCCGTTCGTCATGCCCTGGCCGAACGCGCACACAGCAACGAGCACAACGATGGCCCCGAGTTTCGCCACGGAGCCCAGGATTTGATTCGTACCTCGCACCACTGACTTCCTTTTCCAGCACGCTGAGGTCAGCACCGGCTGGAGCGGTGAATCCGTCTATTGAGCCGCGGCCGCTTTCTTTGCCGCCGGCTTTGCCTTCGTTTCGTTAGCACCCGCGCCGGACGCCTGCCCCGCGCCCTGGGGCACCACAGGCAATCCGCGCTGCGCCAGCAGTTCCATGGCTTTGTCGATCGGGATGCGGACGACGCCCTTGTCCTTATCGACCCAGTCATAACTGGCGAGGGTCTGGTCCTGCTTCTCGAGGATGTCGTTGAACTGCTGCATTTCGCTGTGTTCCAGCACCGGCTTCGGGAAAGTCTGATCGATCTTTGACAGCGCCTCGGGGAACGGCATGGTGACCCGCGCATCCACACCCGTCTGAACCGCCATCGGATTCGGCGGCGTCTGATGCTTTCGGTCGTACGCATCGAGGAAGCGGTACATCCCCATCACGATGAAGTAAATCAGCACGCCGACGATGGCGAGGCCAGCCATAAAGTAGAAGATGCCGAGGGGGCTCAGATCTTCTTGCTCGAAGCTGTCACGTCCGTGGCCGTTTTCGAGCGTCTCATGCATGTTGATGCTCCGGCTCCAGAACCTGCTTCGCGTAGACGTCGTACTGGGGCAGCAGCGGCAGTGAACTCAGGTTGCGGCAGAAATAGGCGAGCCAGAGACCGCCCATCGCGAAGGGGATCACCAGATCGGCCCAGGTGACGGTCAACGTTGCCGAGAAAGTTGGCTCGATATGCCAGAACAGATCGACGTAGCGCATAAAGAGCATCCAGACGGCGACCCAGACTAGCTTCGTGACGTCGCGCTTCAAGGGCCGAGACAGGAGAACCGCGAACGGCACCGCGAAGTGAAAGATCACGATGAAGAGGCCGACAAGTCCCCAGCCGCCGCCGAGCCGCCGAATGTACCAGGTGATCTCCTCCGGCAGGTTGCCGGACCAGATGATCAGCCATTGCGAGAACGAGAAGTAAGCCCACACCATGATGAAGGTGAGCATAAACTTGCCGTGATCGTGCACAAAGTCGGGGCGCAGCAACAACGACATCGGCTTGTACCTGAAGAGAATTCTTTCGATCACGATGGCGAACGCGAGGCCGGCAAGAAGTTCTCCGGCGACGAAGAGCAGGCCGTAGATGGTCGAAATCCAGCTTGGATCAAGCGACATTACCCAGTCGATCGCGGCGAACGAGATGGTGAAGGCGAAGAGGATCAGGCCCGGGCCGCTGACCGCTTTGAAGCGCGCGCTGTTGTCGCGCACGGGCGGCTGATTCTGCTCGGCGGACCACTTGCTGAGCAGGAAGACGATCAGGCCCCAGATCGCGAAATACACGATGGCCCGCAACCAGAATCCCTTCACGTTCAGGTAACCGCTGATTACAAACTGGTTGTGATCGAGGTGCTCACGAATGCGGGGGTCCTGAATCGCATCACGCGCCATCGCCCAGGGATACAGTCTTGAAACTCCGAAGAAACCCAGTGGGAGGAATAAGAAGAACATGAGCGGCAGGGTGCGCATCGACGCGCCCAGCACGCGACGGATCACCATGCCCCAACCGCCGCCGGTCATGTGCCGGATCATCAGGATCGCCATCGATCCGAGGCAGATCCCCAGCCAGTCCATGAAGGACAAGAGGTAACCGCGGAAGAAGACTTGCGGGTTTGTGAAGCCGAGTCCGATCGCGATCACACTCGCCACCACACCGATGACGAGCGAGCGCCGTCCGATCGTCTTGATGACCGGCGGTGTCGAGAGATCCAGGTTCGTCATATGCGTGGTGCTCATTTGGGCTCCTCGGATTTCGGCTCCGGCGGCTTTACTGTGGGCAGTGTCGCGCCCGTACCTTCGACGAATTCAGGTGCAGGGGACGGGATCGGATGTCCCTGAGCGTCGGCGACCGTCGCATGCTGGCTCAACTGCAGCGCGCGAATGTAGGCGACGATGCACCAGCGGTCACGAGGCGGAATCTGCGAGGAATAATCCTGCATGATCCCGAAACCTTCCGTCATCACGCCAAAGATGTAACCGACCGGCGCCTTCTCGAGCCGCTCAATGTGATAGGACGGCGGCTTGCGGGCGAATCCGCGCGACGGGATGAATCCCTCGCCATCGCCAACGCGCGAATGGCAGGGCGCGCAGTAAATGTTGTAGCGCTCACGTCCGCGATTGAGAACTTCGGCGGTTACCGGAAAGGGCATGTAGTCGCCGGGATTGTTGCCGATTTTTCCGGTGCGGAAGTAATCGCCAGTATCGAATTCGCCGCGCGCGACAGTGCCTTCAACGAGCGGGCGCGCGGATCGGCCGTCGGCGAAGAAATCGCTCTTCGAAAGCGGATTCTGCCGAGGCTGCACGTGCATATCGATGCGGCAGCCGGCGGTCACAAGCACGATCAACATTGGAACGACGATTCGAAGGGTCCGCATGATCAACTGGGCACCTCAGCTATCGATCGTGGTTCCAGCATCTGAAGGAACTGGCGCGTGCCCGACGGATCGTACTTAGGATCGGTTGAGAAGATGATCAGGAAAAATCGATCTTTGCTGGCCATGACGAAGCGAGGCACGTTAAACACGGGATGGTAGGGCATGGGCAGCCCGTTCAAGGCCAGCATCCCAAACACTGCCGAAATTCCGCCGAACAGAATGGTCAACTCGAAGGTGATCACGATAAACGACGGCCACGAGTGATTCGGTCGTCCACCGACGTTGATCGGGTAACTCACCGCTGCCATCCAATACTGCATGAGATACCCGGAGAGGCCACCGATCGCCGCACCGATCAAAGTTATGAGCGCAACCCGGTTCGAGTGGAAACCAATCGCCTCGGCCAGCTCTTCGACGGGAAAGGGGCTGTAAGCGTCGATCTTCTGATAGCCCGCCTGGTGGGTCTTGCGCGCGGCTTCAACCAGTGCGGTCGCCGAATCGAATTCCGCCATCATGCCGTAGATTGGAGTCGTTTTCATTCAGCCTTGACCTCAGCCTCAGGCAACAGCGTGCGCATTTCGAAGATGGAGATCATCGGCAGGATGCGCACGAACAGGAACATCGCCGCCAAGAACATGCCAATGGTTCCCATGAAGGTCATCCAGTCCCAGCGCGTCGGGTAGTACATACCCCACGACGAAGGGAGGAAGTCGCGGTGGAGGCTCATCACCACGATGACGAAGCGCTCGAGCCACATGCCACAGAGGATGACGCTGGAAATCAGGAACAATCCCAAAGGGCTGGTGCGCAGCCTGCGGATCCAGAGCAATTGCGGGATCGCGATGTTGCACAAGAGCAGCATGAAGTAGAAGAACGCATAGGGCCCGTGCAGGCGGTTCCACAACGTGAATGCGTCGTAACGGTTGCCGCTGTACCAGCCCATGAAGGCTTCAATCCCGTAGCCGTAAGCGACAATCCACCCGGTCGCCAGCATGACCTTGGCGGAGTTCTGCAGATGGCGGTCGGTGATGAAGTCTTCGAGGCCATAGAGCTTGCGGATCGGAATCGCCAGCATCAGCACCATGGCGAATCCGGAATAGATAGCGCCGGCGACGAAGTATGGCGGGAAGATCGTGGTGTGCCAGCCGGGAACGATCGCAATTGCGAAGTCGAAGCTGACTACGGTGTGAACCGATAGCACCAGGGGCGTCGCGAGTCCGGCAAGCAGCAGATAGGCCGATTCGTAGCGGTGCCAATGGCGAGCCGAACCGCGCCAGCCAAGCGCAAGCATCCCGTAAATAATTCTCGCCCAGCGACTTTCGGAGCGGTCGCGCAAGGTCGCCAGGTCGGGCACGAGTCCGATGAACCAGAATAAAAGTGAAATCGTGAAGTAGGTGGAGACCGCGAACACGTCCCACAGCAGCGGGCTGCGGAACTGCGGCCAGTACTGCATTGTGTTGGGATATGGGAAGAGCCAGTACGCCAGCCACGGACGGCCGGTGTGCACCAACGGGAAGATGCCAGCGCACGCAACGGCGAACAACGTCATGGCTTCGGCGAAGCGATTGATCGAGTTGCGCCACGACTGCCGCAACAAAAGAAGGATGGCGGAGATGAGCGTGCCGGCGTGACCGATACCGATCCACCAGACGAAGTTGACGATCGCGAAACCCCAGCCCACGGGAATGTTGATGCCCCAGATCCCAACGCCCTTCACGAACAGGTATCCCAGGGCGAACAGCAACATCATCGTGATCAGGAACGCCACCCCGAAGCCCACGAACCAGCCGGTCGACGTGGGTCGGGTCAGGACGATCGAGCTGATCTTGTCGGTAACCGTGCCGAAGGTGTAGCCCGGCTCGATGACCGGCGCCTTCTGGTTCCCGACTGCAATTTCTTCAGTGTGATCTGCCATGACTAAACTGCGCTCCGCCTACGCTTCCAACTCAGGGTTAGGGTTGCGAACCTGGGCCAAGTACGTGGTTCGCGGGCGAGTATTCAGATCGCCGAGCACTGCGTAGTTGCGATCTTGCGCCTTCAATTTCGCCACGCGGCTGTTCGGGTCATTGATATTGCCGAAGATGATGGCCTCCGCCGGGCAGGACTGCTGGCAAGCGGTTTGCAGCGTGCCGTCTTCGATCTTTTTGTCGGCGCGTTCGGCATCGATGCGATGCTCGCTGATGCGCTGGATGCAGTACGTGCACTTTTCCATGACGCCGCGGCTGCGAATGGTGACGTCGGGATTGCGCATCATCTTGTACTGCTGCGTGTCCCAGTCCTGGAAGAGCAGGAAGTTGAAGCGGCGCACCTTGTACGGGCAGTTGTTGGAGCAGTAGCGCGTGCCTACGCAGCGGTTGTAGACCATGTCGTTCAAGCCTTCGCTGCTGTGGAGCGTCGCGCCCACCGGGCAGACCAGTTCGCACGGCGCGTTCTCACACTGCATGCACGGGACCGGCTGGAAGTATGCCTTGGGATTGTCGCGATCGCCCTGGTAGTAGGCATCGATTCGGATCCAGTGCATGTGGCGTCCGCGAACGACCTGCTCTTTGCCGACGACGGCGATGTTGTTCTCCGATTGGCAGGCGATCATGCAGTTGTTGCATCCGACGCAGGAGTTCATGTCGATGGCCATGCCCCAGGCGTAGTCCTGCTTCGAGTAGTCGACGTTGGGATAGAGCGTCAGCTCGCGTGGCGTCTGCTCTTCCTGCGCGAACTTCGGCTCTTCTTTGTATTTCGCCAGCGAGGCTTCGCGCACGATCGGACGGGTCGCGCCGTCGGGCGTGTCCATCGTCTGGTAGCCCTGCGTCGAGGCAAGCTTGTACGTCTCACCGGTCTTGGTGAGCTTTGCGCCCGTCGCGAACCAGGGCGCGGCAGTTGTGCGCAGCGGATATGCGTCGAAGCCAGTTCCAGTTCCGGCCTTGCCGGCGCGGGTGCGGCCGTAGCCGAGATAGACAGTGACGGAATGATCGGGATGACCGGCCTGAATCCAGACCGGCGCGGTGATCTTGCGGCCGTTGAGTTCGATGGTGACCAGGTCTTCGGTGGCGAGGCCTTCGCGTGAGGCCATCTTCGGACCGACAAGGACGGCGTTGTCCCAGGTCAGCTTCGACATCGGCTTGGGCAACTCTTGCAGCCAGCCGTTGTTGGCAAATTGCCCGTCGTAGATGGAAGGATCGCGGCGGAAGTTAACTTCGAGGGCGTTGGGATCGGCTTTCGGTAAAGGGGCACCGTCGCTGCCTAATACGCGGACATCGAACAAATGCTTATCAGGGTCACGTGCGAACACCATAGGCCGCGCAGCAAATGCGGTGCCTTCGATCCAGCCGTCGTTCAGCGACTTCCGCCAGAACGCTTCGAAGTCTGATCCCGTGTGCTGCTTCTGCCAATAGGCGCGGACGAGATCGTAGGCCTTCACGTCCGAAATTCCCGACAGCGCGGAGACGAATTCGTTGGCGGACTTCCCGTCGTAGAGCGGCGCGATAAGAGGCTGAACGATCGAAACGCTGCCGTCGTAAGCACGTGTGTCGCCCCACGCTTCGAGGTAGTGTGCCTCATTCACATGCCAGTGACAGTATTCGGAGGTCTCGTTCTGGTAGAGGCCGTAGTGGATGCGCAGCGAGATGTTCGAGCTCTTGAGGGCGTCGGCGAAGCCGAGGTCAGCGGGCGCATCGTAGGCGGGGTTTCCACCCATGATGATGAGCATGTCTACTTTGCCCGCGCGCATGTCGGCGACGAGGTCGCGCAGGGATTCGGTTTGATTGATCGGGTTCGCATCGACGGGGTCGGTGTAGAAGACAGTCTTGCCGACGTTGCCGAGTTGGGCATTCAACGCATGCGCGAGAGCGTGGACCGCGGGAGGCTGGTGGTCGCCGGGGATGATGACACTGTTACCACGATTATTTTGGAGATCCTTGTTGGCCGCGACCACGAACCTCGTGACTTCCGGAAGCGAACTGCCGCTCAGTAGTGAGTTTCCAGCATTGAGAAGCTGAGCGATCTGCGCAATCGCACTCGCCCTTACCGGCAGCCGATGATCCGCCTTCGCGCCCGTCGATGTCGGCGTGCTCTCGATCGCATAGAAGCGGCTCATAGGAGCATCGGGATTGCGGCGGCTCGCGAAATCCCGGATATAGCGCGTGTTGCCGGGGAAACCTGCGTACAGAAAGTCCGCATCGAGCGAAACGATCACGTCACCCTTCGAAAAGTCGTAACGCGTTTCTACCGGCTGGCCGAAGGCGAGCTTCGCGCCTTCGAGCACGTTGTCGCGATTGACCGGTTCATAGACGTGCCACTTCGCCTGGGGGTAGATCTTCAAGAACGCACGCAACTGATCGGCGAGGCTGGGCGAAGAAATCGTCTGCGTGAGGATGCGGATGCCCGCGCCGCCAAGACCCTTCTGCACCGCGAGCGGTCCCTTGATCTGCTTCGCGAACTCCGACCACGAATTCACATCGCCCAGGTGCGTGATGGTCTGCGAGCGATCGGGATCGTACATCCCGAGAATCGAGGCCTGCGTAAAGATGTCGGTGCCCCCGAGACTCGCGGGATGCTTGTCGTTGCCTTCGATCTTGGTCGGGCGCCCGAGATGGCTCTCGACGAGCACCGGGCTGCCATAGCCGCTCAACGTTGTCGCGGTCGCGAAGAACATGGGGCGGCCGGGAATCACATCTTCGGGCTGGCGGACGTAGGGAACGATCGGCTCGAGCGGAAGCTTGGTGCAACCGGTCATGCCCGCGAGCGCGAGCGAGGCGCCCATCAACTGCAAAAATCCGCGGCGCGAGAACGTGTCCACCCATTCCGAAGCGCCCTTCGGAAATTCGCGGTGCAGCATTTCCTGAAATTCCGGAGAACCCGCAAGCTCCTCGAGGCTGCGCCAGTACTCGGGCCCGCTGGCTTGCGCAAGCTGCGCTTCGACCGCGGCGCGGGAAAGGCCGGGCGAGGATTTTATCCGCACCAGGTCCAGTTTCTTGCTGGGGCAAACATCTTCGCGTTTCGCTTTGTGACTCACGTCATCCGTCTCTTGTCGCGGCCGCTGCTTTGACGCGGGCGGCATCAAAAATCTCTATCGGTGACAGGTGTTACAGCTGGTGATGTCCCGCTCGCTGCGCAGTTTGTGCTGGTCGATCAACGCCTTGCCCAGAGAAATCTGGTCGGTATAGCTCTTTCCTTCTTCGTCCTGCACGGGAGCGTCGGCAGTCGGCTGCTGGTATCGCATGTTGAAGACTTCGCTACGGGGCCGCAGATATTTTTCCGGCCCGCGATGGCAGTCCAGACACCACTCCATCTGCAGCGACGCATACTGATACATCAGCGGCATCCGGTCGACTGGGCCGTGGCAGGTGTTGCATCCCACGCCCTTATTGATGTGAATGCTGTGGTTGAAATAAACGAAATCAGGAAGCTGGTTGACGCGTGTCCACTGCAGTGACTGTCCGCTCCGGTAGCTGGCGCGCACGGGTTCGAGCATCGACGCGTTGGTCCAGATCTGCGAATGGCAGTTCATGCACGTCTTGGTTGGCGGAATGCCGGCGAAGCTCGACTGCTCGACCGAGGTGTGGCAGTAGCGGCAATCGATCCCCAGCCCGGTGACGTGATGCTGATGACTGAAGGGCACCGGCTGCGGTTTCACCACTCCCGCATAGGTGATATAAGGCGAGCTCTGTAGCTGGTACAGGGCCCATCCCAGTCCGGCGACGATAAACACCGCGCCATAGATTGATGCCCGGGAGATGGTATTCGTGCTGCGATGGAAGATCTGCATCGAAAGATTTTTCCAACGTAGCGGGAGTCCTCGCGGACATCCCGGAAAGGACTGCAGTGCCGCTTCCCTCAGTTACAGGGAGCTGTGATGACGCTCACGAAAACTTGTGATTATACCAGCAAGCTCACGTTTGTATCGCACGCCGACGATCGCCGCAAGATTTTCTTTGGAAAGTGAGTGCCAAGAAAAGCGTTGCTACGTTTTTCAACGGCATGAGAAGACGGAGGCGATGTTGCTCCACGTCTCCGCAGTTCTAAATGAGGAGTTCGGCCCTGATTCGCCGACAACGAGGTCAGCGCAGATTCATCACCATCAACTTGGGTTCGGTCATTTCTTCGATTGCGTATCTTAAACCCTCGCGGCCCAAGCCGGAGTCTTTGATGCCGCCGTAAGGCATGTGATCGATGCGAAAGCTCGGGACATCGCCGGCGACGAGGCCGCCGACCTCGAGTTCTTCATACGCCTGAAACATTAACTTCGCGTCCCGCGTAAAGATTCCGGCCTGCAAACCGTACGCTGAATGATTGATCTCGCGCACGGCGTCGTTGAAGTCATTGTAAGGCTCGATGCTGACGACGGGAGCGAAGATCTCCTGGCAGTTCACCTTCATGTCGTGCTTCGTACCCGTAAGCACGGTCGGCTCCATGACGGACCCGTGGCGCGCTCCGCCGCAGAGGAGGCGAGCGCCTCCGCGGACCGCTTCATGCACCCATTCGGTGGCGCGGACCGCGTCGCTTTCGCGGATGAGCGGACCGACGTCAGTGGTCTCCTCGAGCGGGTCGCCGGTTTTTAACTCCTTCACGCCCGAAAGCAGAGCGTCGGTGAACTTCCCGTAGACGGAGTGCTCCACCAGAATGCGTTGGACCGAGATGCAAGTCTGGCCGGCGTAACCGAAGCCGCCAGCAACACAGCGTTCCGCGGCGTAGGCGACGTCGGAGTCGCTGTGCACAATGACGCCGGCATTGCCACCAAGTTCGAGAACCACTTTCTTCTTGCCGGAATTCTTCTTGATCTGCCAGCCAACGGCGGTGCTGCCGGTGAAGCTGATCATCTTGAGACGATCGTCGGCCACCAGCACGCCGGCGTCTTCGTTGGAGAGCGGCAAGACGTTGAGAGCGCCGTCGGGCCATCCCGCCTGCTGCACCACCTCGGCGAGAAGCAGAGAACATAGCGGTGTCTGCGGGGCAGGCTTCAGCACCATGGGGCAGCCGGCAGCAATCGCAGGCGCGACCTTGTGGGCCACCAGGTTCAGCGGAAAGTTGAAGGGGGTGATGCCGGCGATGGGGCCAAGCGGGAATCTGCGAACGATTCCCCAGCGGCCTGCCGTGTACTCCTGCCAGTCGAGCGGGAGATATTCGCCGTAGATGCGCGTGCTCTCTTCGGCTGCGACCGTGAACGTAAAAATGGCGCGCTCGACTTCCGAGCGAGCCGCTTTGATGGGCTTGCCGGCTTCCTGGCAGAGTGTGCGGGAGAACTCTTCTTTTCTTTTAGCGATGCCTTCCGAGACACACCGCAAGACTCGTTGACGTTCGAAGGCGGGCAAGCGGCGGGTGGTTCCAAATGCTTTGACGGCGGCTGCGATAGCAGCTTCGGCGTGCTGGCGATTGCCCTGGAAAAAGCGGCCGACGACGGCACCGTCATAGGGCGCCTTCACCTCCAGCATCTGGCCATCTTCAACCCACTTGCCGTCGACCAGGAAGGCGTGCGCGGCGACATCCGCCACCGTCATCTGTGCCATGTTTTCCCCGACCTCCCCACACCCACAACCCGGTTAGATTATAGGCCCGGACCTATGGATTCGAACGTCCGCCATTTTAATATTCAGAGCAGCGTTTCTCTCCGACATGAATACGATTCTCGAACTGAGTACGGCTCTTCGCAAGCGACAACTATCGCCAGTGGAATTGACCCGGGAATGTCTGAAGCGAATTGAAAGACTGAACCCCGCGCTGAACGCGTTCATCCTGGTAGCCGACGAACTGGCCATGGAACAGGCGCAACGGGCGGAAGACGAGATTGCGCACGGCAATTGGCGCGGACCGCTGCACGGCATTCCGATCGGACTAAAGGACCTGATCGACACCGCGGGTATTCCGACCACTGCCGCCAGCGAACTATATAAGCATCGTATTCCGACACAGAGCGCGGAGGTCGTGGAGAGGCTCGAAGCGGCCGGGGCTGTCCTTATCGGCAAGCAGAACTTGCACGAATTCGCCTATGGCGGCAGCTCGATGATCAGCTGCTTTGGCCAGGTGCACAATGCGTGGAACGTCGAGCGCATTGCGGGAGGATCTTCGGGTGGGTCCGCGAGCGCAATTGCAGCGGGGCTGGGATATGCGGCGATCGGGACCGATACCGCGGGATCGATCCGCGAACCGTCGTCCCTGTGCGGAGTAGTGGGACTCAAGCCGACTTTCGATCTTGTGAGCGTGCGCGGCGTTATTCCACTCTCGAAATCGCTCGATCATGTGGGGCCGATCACGCGGACGGTGGCGGACGCGGCGCTGGTACTACGCGCCATCGCGCAAAGCCCAGATGGGGAACATGCGCTGCCTGAGTTTTCGCAAGGATCGGCGCCGTCGGCTGTGAGTGTGAGAATCGGAGTTCCGCGCGAATATTTCTATGACGATCTCGATTCGGAGATCGATAGGGCCGTCGAGGAGGCGCTGCGCGTGCTTGAGAAGCTGGGCGGCGCCGTGAGAGAGATTCGTCTTGACGTCAGCACCGACCGGACGTTGCAATCAGCCGAAGCCTTCGCGTTTCACGCGGAGTCTGTGCGCAAGACGCCGGAGTTGTATCAGCCCGAGACCGTTCGGCGCATCCTCTCGGGAGCGAACATCCGTCCCCAACAGTACGAGCGAGCTCGCGCCGATCTGGAGCAGTCACGGCGGGCCATTGCGAAGATTTTCGAATCAGTCGATGTCATCGTTACACCGGCAACGCCACTTCCAGCGCCCGCCATTTCGGAACTGAAACAGAATCCGGAGCAACTTCGTCCGCGCGAGATCGTTTTGTTACGGAATACACGGCCGTTCAATGTGTGGGGCATTCCGGCGATCTCAGTGCCCTGCGGATTCACGAAAGCTGGCCTGCCGATCGGATTGCAGATCGCCGCCGCAGCCGGAAGAGACGATCTTGTTCTCGCGGTCGCGCATGCCTACGAACAGGCGACGGACTCGCATAAACGAAGACCGCCCGTGTAGGGCGGGCGAGTTAATGCGAAGTCGTTCGGGGAAGATACAAGCGCTCGAGTGCTCTTTCTTGCGCGGAGGGCGGGACGCCCTCCGGACAGCCGGCGAGACGCCGGCGCTACTGATCGACTGCGGTGCATCGTTCCGCTGGGCGGGCGAGGGCACCTCCACCCCATCACGATAAACCGTGCGCGCTGGGGACCCTGACACCTGTCGCCAAGCGAGAGCACGCCCGCGGTTAATCGATCGACCGCACGTCGTCGGGCAGCAACAGCACGTAGGTGCATTGCGAGTTTGCCTGCGGGCACGACAGGATCCCACGGCGCAAAATCTTCGTCGGTGTGTCGTCGGGGAAATTCAACGAGAACTTCAGATGCCGCAAGGTATCGTCGAGGCCGCGCAGTTTCTCCTCCCCGCTGACGAACTTCACCCCATCGACGGAGGCGCCGCCGCTCCCTTCGCCTAAGAGGACGAAGGATTCCGCATTGCCCGAGAACGCGGCTTTGTCGGCGACTTTCAGCGTGCGATTGGCCTGCAGTTCGTCGTGATACTTCTTTACTACCGCGTCGACCTTGTCGTCGCCACCGACAAGATGCGCCAACCGCCCGCGGGTTTCCGGCGGAGGGCGCAGCCCGCTGAGCGAGAGCGCGTAGGTGTGGATCGCCTTCTCCTTCTCGCCCTTCTTCTCGTAGATCTGGCCGAGGTGATCGCCGACCTCGCCATGCTGGCCGAGCGACCAGGCGGCGTTCACGTATTTCTCCGCTTTATCCAGATTGCCCTCGGCGTAGTAAACCCAGCCGAGCGTGTCCCAGTAAGCGATGAGGGAAGGCACAAGCGCCAGGTCGCGCTGACTGAGTTGATCAAGCGACAGATTGCGCAAAGCCGCCGCGGTCGCGGCAACCGCGGACTCCGCGTATTGCTGCGCTCGGTCGAGGTGCGCCTTTTTTAGTGAAAGCTGATAAGCGATGTTGTTCCAGATCACCGGCGTGGCGGAAATCTGGACGGCCTGGTCGAAGGCAGCTAGCGCTTTGTCATCCTGCCCGAGATTCAGATATGCGTCGCCGAGGGTGACTTGCAGGCCGGGATCGTCGGGTGTGAGCGAGGCGGCTTTCTCCAGTTCGGGCGCGGCCTCGTCGTACTTGTGCCACTCGGCGTACATGCCGCCCAGGTTGCCGTGCGCAAACTTGTCGAGCGGGTTGATTTCAAGCTGCTTGCGGAATGCGTTCGCGGCGTCTTCATACTTGCGGTCCTGCCAGTAGGCGCGGCCCAGGTTGTTATAGGCGAACTCGTCGTACGGATTCACGTCGACGGCTTTCTTGAACGCGGCGACCGCATCGTCATCCTGGCGCATCGCGAGGTAGGCGAGGCCGAGATTGTTCCACGCGTATTTGTGCTTGGCGTCGACTTCGACCGCTTTCTTGAGCAACTCGACGGCCAGCGGGAAGTTGCCGTTCTGCATGGCTGCTCGGCCGCTCTCATCGAGCTCGTCGGCCTTCATGCCAGGAGGTGGCGCGGGCGCTCCAGCCACTGTGTTTTCAATGGACAGGTGCTGTCCGAGATCCGAAAACACGGCGCGGCGGAAGGCCAGGTAGTCGCTGGTGCGGGTGGCGGGAAGTTCGCGCTCGCGCATCACCATCACACGTTCGGCGGTGAAGGTGGACCCGTCGATCTTGTAGCTGGCACGGTATTCGCCGTAATCGCGCTTCAAGGAGAACGGGAGCGGCGCATGCGCGACGAACTTCGAGGGCAGCTCCAGCTTCACGCGATAGGTGAATTCTCCGGGCGGCCCGAACTTGATCGGCTCGGAGTCCGGACCGGTCTCATCCTCATCGGCGTCGGCGAGGCTGAACTGCGCCATGGGCAGCTCGAGGTCGGATTTCTTCTTCGACCAGTCGAGGAAGTTGGCCTTCGCGATGTCATACGAGAATTGAAACGGCTCCCGGGTTGCCGCAGGGTCGCTAACCTTCAGATTCGTAATGTCGCCGTCAAGGCCGCTCATCGAGTTGATGTTCTCGACCAGGTGCTGCCACTGGGAATTGGGAACACGCCGAAAGATCAGGCGCATCAGCAGTTCCGTATCTCCCCGCACAACATAGCTGATCTTGGCGTTCAGCTTTCCCAGGTCGTTGATGGAGCCATCGATGGTCTGCAACTGGGTATTCGGCATCGGCGTATCGGCCGGAGTTTCTTCGAGGTGCGGCACGCCGTTCACCGGAATCACGAGGCCTTGCTTCTTGCGAATATTGAAGGAGAGCAGGCGGAAAGGAGCGACCTCAGTGGTCGTATCCATCCAAACTTCCTGACCACCCAGCGGGAGCAGCGTAATCACGTGGTCGAATTGCGACGGCGAAGGGATATCGGGGTCGAGCTTGCGGCTTGAGTTGATCAGCACCGACGAGGCGTGCATGCCTTCGGCTTCCAGCAGGGAGGAAAGCAGCGTGTGCTTGTCCTTGCAGTCGCCGTACTGGTTGTGCAGTACGTCGGCCGCCGCGTGTGGCTGGTAACGCCCGAGACCGAGCGAGAGGCTGACATAGCGAAAGTTTTTGGCGACGTAATCGTAGAGCGCCTCGACCTTGTCCATGTCGGTCGTCATGCCCTTCGTCAGTTCCTCGGCCTTGGCGCGAATCTCGGGAGTTGGCTGGCGGCGCGGCTGATCGAGTCCGGCGTACCAGCGCCCGATGTCTTCCCAACTGGCAAAGGTGGTTAGCTGCACGGCGGGAACGTCGTCGTCGGGGCGATGCTTCTTTTTCTTCTTCTTGTCCTTGTCTTTATCTTTGTCGTCCTCGCGCTCCAGGTGAGAGCTGGTCCAGCGATAGATACGGCGATCGCCTTCGTCGGTGATTTTGGGATCGAAGCCCGGCTTGGTCTTTAACTTGATGGCGCGCTCACGCGGGACGTTGACCTCAAGTTGCTCGTCGAGAACGATATTGTTTTTGTCGAAGTCGTATTCAGTCCAGAACTGGTCGGGTGCGAGAGGCGTGTGGATAACGGTAGCAACGTCATATTCCAAGACTTCTCCGGGGCGAAGCCCCGGGACCGTGATGTGCTTCTGGCGGTAATCCGTGTAGACCGGCGCCTCGCGCTCGACGGGTGCAGTCAGATCCTGCACGGAATCTGCTGGGGCGGTGACGACGGTCCCATCTTTCTTGCGCACGCGGACGTAAGGAATCTCGACGCGTTCGTTGGCGGAGTTGTACCCGACCAGCACCTGTCCCCATTGCTCGACTCCGGCTTCGCTTTGCACGCGCACGCGAGCGATGGTCTCCTTGCGGCCCGTGCCGTCCTTCTCGAAGCGGAACAACGTCTTGACCTGCTCGATGACGAATGCTTCTTCGGAGAAGTCTTTCTTGTCGGACGAATCGGAGGCTTTTGGGGAAGCGGAATCTTGCGAACTGGAATCCGCTGGCTTGTGTTCGAGTAGCTGCGCGAATGCAGGAAAAAAGAGGCTAAGAACGAGAAAACTGATGAAAACCAACCGGCTCATAGAGGGTAACGTTCCTTCGCCGTTTGTACCGTATGCGAGAAACGGGCGCAAGGGGAAGGCTTTTTTCGGCAAAACCGAGGTTACCAGAGACAGCGGAACACCTTGTCAATCGGAGCCGTCTAGGCTGATCAATTGGGACGCGAGCAGATTCCGTCAGACGTCCAGTTCCGCCCGTATGGTGCCGTCGTCCAGGTCTGCTTCCATGCGGAAGCCGAGCTTCTGACAGATGGCGCGCATCTCGCGGTTCTCGCCGAGGATAGTAGAAACCACCCGCTTGAGTTTCTCGTCGCGGGCGACCGAGATCAGACGACGATAAAGCTCGGTGCCGATGCCCTGCCCCTGAACGCGGTCATCGACGAGCACCGCCAGCTCTGCCTCGTTGCCGCCTCCGCGGGTTTTGCTGAGACGGCCGACGGCGATGATCTGCGGGTGGTCATCTTCCCCTTTGCGTTCGACAACCAGCACCATCTCCCGGTCATAGTCGATAAAGCAGATGCGCGTGAGGCGCTCGTGTGATGTCCGCTGGCTGAGTTTGAGGGGCTGGAAGTAGCGCAGATAGACGGTTCGCTCTGACAGGCCCTGGTGCAGCTGGATCACGAGCGGCTCATCTTCGGGACGGATGGGACGAATCAATACAGGGATTTCGTTCTTGGTCGTCCAAGACTTCACGTACTGCACCGGATACGGGCGGATGGCGGGACGTGGCAGCGCTGCTTCCTGCACATCGCACCCGTGCAGCACAATGCGCGCATCCAGTGCAGTGATTCCGTCCGCCGAGACAAGAACTGGATTGATGTCGATTTCTTTAATCCATGGCTGCTCGACGACTAGATGACTGAAGCGGACCAGAAATTCCTCGAGCCCAGCGAGGTCGACGGCGCTGCGGCCTCGAACCCCTTCGAGCGCCGTAAGAACCTTCGTCTGTTCCATCATTCTGCGCGCCAGGGTGGTATTCAGCGGCGGCAGTGCGAGCGCGCGGTCCTTAAAGACTTCGACCAACTGGCCACCCGTGCCGAATAACAGGACGGGACCAAATTGCTGATCGATGCTGCTTCCCACGATGAGTTCGTAGCCTTGCATCTTCACCATGGGCTGGACTGTTACGCCCAGGAAGTGTCCCTCGCCCGCTTTCTCCCGCACAGACGACGAGATGGTTTGGTAGGCGCGACGCACGGCGTCGGCATCGCGGAGATTCAGGATCACTCCGCCTACATCCGTTTTGTGGGTGATGGTTTCCGAAAACAGTTTGAGAACGACGGGAAATCCGATGGCTTCTGCCTTGGCAGTGGCTTCGTCTCCGCTGTGCGCGACCTCGGTGCGCACAACGGGAAGGCCGTAAGCCGCCAGCAATTGTTTGGACTCCACCTCGGTCAACAAGGTGCGCCCAGCGGCCCGGACTTGCTGGATGATGTGGTGCGCCCGTGCCCGGTCGGGACCTTCGTCGGTGTCGCCGCGCAAGACCGGGGGTTCGTAGAGTCCGCGCAGAACGTAGCTGTAGCGCCACATGTAACAGAAGACGCGCGCGGCCGTGTCGGGGAACTGGAAGGTCGGAATGCCGGCCTGGTTCAGGATGTCAGTCCCGGCCGCGACCGCGCTGCCTCCCATCCAACTCGCCAACACTGGTTTCCGGGTGGATTGCGCGTAGGGCTTCAAATGTTCGGCGGTGATTGTCGGCTCGGACATGCCTTGCGGGCACGTGATCGCCAGCAGGCCGTCGATGTTGGGATCTTTGGCGGCAATGTCGAGGACTTTCGCGTAGCGGTCGGGGAGCGCGTCGCCCAACACGTCGATAGGGTTGTTGTGGCTCCAATGCGGAGGCAGGAATTGGTTGAGAGCGTCCATTGTTTCCGGCGAAAGCGTCGCGAGTTCGCCTCCGTGGGAAAGCAAGCCGTCGGCGGCTAAAACCCCGGGCCCGCCTGCATTGGTCACAATGGCCAGCCGTGGTCCTTTCGGCCGAGGCTGTTTCGCGAGCACTTCGGCCATATAGAAGAGGTCGGCGATGGTTTGCACGCGCAGCACGCCGCAACGGCGGAAGGCCGCTTCGAGTACTTCGTCGCTTCCGGTAAGCGCTCCCGTATGCGACGCTGCGGCCTGAGCGGCGGCGTCGGTCCGGCCCGCCTTGATCACGATAATGGGTTTGTTCAGGGAGACTTCGCGCGCGGCGGAGAGGAACGAGCGAGCGTCGCCCACCGACTCCATGTACATCACGATGCTTTGCGTGCGCGGATCATTGCCGAGATAGTCGATCAGGTCACCCCAATCGACATCGAGCATCGAGCCAACCGAGACGAAGGCGCTGAAACCGACCAGTTCCTTCTGGGCCCAATCGAGGATGGCGGTACACAACGCCCCGCTTTGACTGATGAACGCGACATTGCCCGGCCGGGCAATGTTCGACGCAAAGGTCGCGTTGAGACCGCTGATTGGATTCATCACGCCCAGGCAGTTCGGGCCGATCAGGCGAAGGCCGGTTCCCTGAATCCGCTCGAGGATCTGTCGTTCCAGTTCGCGGCCTTTTTCCCCGTGCTCCTTGAAGCCCGCGGAGATCACGATCGCGCCGGGCACCCCGGCCTCCACGCATTCGCCGATGATTCCCGGCACGGTTACCGCGGGCGTGACCACGACGGCGAGATCGATGGCCTCGGGAATATCGGCGATCCGCTTGTAGGCTTTGATTCCCAGAACGCTGGGCCGCTTCTCACTGACCGGGAAGACGGTGCCGCCGAACGGGCTGCTGACCAGGCTCCACAGCACGGCGCGTCCCACACTGTTGGCGCGATCGGTTGCGCCGATCACGGCCACGGTACGGGGCGCAAAGATCGCGTCCAGCGGATGCCCTTCCGAGCGCCAGATGTCGTGCGCGCGATCGGTGGCGGGAGTTCCGGGCTTGGACTTTCCAACTTTGTTGACCTTGCCGGATTTCAGCGGAGCCATAGGGGGATTAGTCTACTGAAGGCCGGGGTTGCCGTCAGTGACTCAAAACCGCCACCCGCGCTTCGGGCCATGGACGGCACGCCGGCGCGCTTTCCATGCGACGGTATCGGGGCGACTCACCTGGAAATACATTTTCACTTGCTTCTCGAACCGCGTCGGCTAGAATCCCTTGCGCATCCGGAGAGCCTCAGGGGTTTTGCCATGCCTCGGTTGAGGTGCGTCCGGGCACACCTAGTTGCTTCTTAGGAGATTGAGGAGATGAAAAAGCTGCTCACCGTGCTGTTTTCCGTTGCGATTGCCCTCTCACACACGACCGTGTCCTTTGCCCAGGATTCGGGTGGGGACAAGAAGGACGACAGCAAGAAGGCCGACGCCAAGGACAAGAAGCCCAAGGCAAAGAAGGCTAAAGCTGATAAGGATAAGAAGAGCGATGACAAGATGAAGGGCGACGATAAGATGAAATAGCGCCCTCTGCGCGTTAGTTACAAGCCCCGGGCTTAGTTCCGCGGTTTCTTTTCTTTGCGCAAAGACCGCCAATCCCTGCGGGTCAGGGCTTTCATGTAAGCGAAAATTTGACAATTTTCGGCCGAAAACCGTAGTAAAATCGGGCCAGTTAAAGCCCCTGCCCACGTTGGCAGGATGTGGGGAAAGCATCGTGCTGCGCGTCTCTGACGCGATGAGTTCCCGTCCAGGAGGGTTTCAATGGATTCTCGGGCCCCCGAAGGTATCTCCCCCGCAGTATCAACCACCACCAGCGCTAAGTCGCATCCCCATGAAGGGCGGAACTTCTGGGTTCTGACCGCTTATGGCATTTCGGGCCTGGCGCTGTTCGGCGTTCTCGCGTACTACTTCAGCGACTTCGTCGCGCACTAGTCCGCACTCCCACGACGCGTGGACCCACTCCCCTAGGCCTGCGGAGAAGTGTTGCTCGTCGCGCTCGTAAGAAAATCGCTTCGCATCTTGTGAGCCGGGACGCCCCCGTCGTACGCCGCTTTCGCCGTGCTACAATGACCCGCGTTTCGCGTTGCTTCCGAGAATAGTCAGACTGGCAGCTCCCCACACTTTTCGTTAAGCATTCATAAAGACGGACAGATTTTCGTGGCCCCAGACCCCTCCAAGCCCGCCACCATCACGTACGCCGACGCTGGCGTTAACATTGATCGCGCCAATCGAACCAAGCAGCGCATCAAGTACCTGGCTCACAAGACCTTCACTAAGGGCGTGCTCAGCGAGATCGGGGGATTTGGGGGTCTTTTTTCGATCGCGAAAACGTACCTGGATCCGGTTCTCGTATCGAGCGTCGATGGCGTGGGCACGAAATTGAAAGTGGCCTTCGATATGAAGGTTCACCATACGGTGGGCGCCGATCTTGTGAACCATTGCGTGAATGACATCGTCGTGCAAGGCGCGGCGCCGTTGTTTTTCATGGACTATCTCGCGACGGGGACGCTTCAACCCGAAGTTGCAGAGAAGATCGTCGAGGGCATCGCGGAGGCCTGCAAGCACAATGGCTGCGCGCTGATTGGGGGCGAGACCGCCGAGATGCCGGGGTTCTATCCGGAGGGCGAATTCGATCTCGCGGGCTTCATCCTCGGGGTCGTGGAGAAAGAGCGCATCATCACCGGGAAGCAAGTGGAAATCGGTGACATCATTCTCGGTCTGCCTTCGAATGGCCTGCATACCAACGGATACTCCCTCGCTCGCAAACTGCTGTTCGAAGTGGGAAAGTACTCGCCCGAAACCTATGTGAATGAAATCAAGAACAAGGTCGGCAACGAGTTAATGCGCACGCACAAAAGCTACTGGCCGGCTCTCAAGAAGCTGATCGACGGCGAATGCATCTCGGCCATGGCGCACATTACGGGCGGCGGCATCACCGAGAACTTGCCCCGTGTTCTGCCCAGGGGCATGGGCGCCGTCATCGAGATGGGCAGCTGGCCCGTCCTGCCGATCTTCGAGCACCTGCGGGTTCTGGGCAATGTTCCGCCCGACGAAATGCTGCGCACTTTCAACATGGGCCTGGGCATGTTGCTGGTCGTGAATCCGAAGAAATTCAAGAAGGCGCAGACACTGCTCGAGCGCGCGGGCGAAAAGTTCTACAACGTCGGCCGCATCGTGAAGGGCGACCGTAAGGTGATGTATACGTAGCTTCGCCTCGCAGGCTACGATGTGGCCTCCGCCAGGCGCTTAATGGTCTTCAGCATCCTTCGCTCCATCACAAAGTGAGCGGGATCCCAGAATGTGACGCCCACAATGCGCCCAGCCAAAGTTGGCGGCGTGCCTCCCCGCAAACGTGCCAACAGGCGCGTATGATTCGCATCGATGGGTTCGAGGATGAAGCCCAACTACCTCCCGAACTGCGGCCTCCGTTCTGCAGCGTAGACCAATCCGGACCCGAAACCATCACGAACGCTTTCTGCGGTTCGACGACGGCGGCGACCATGTATCCCTGTCCGTTGAAGCGCTGGGGAGCACAGAACCAGACTGTCTCGCCTTGCGTTCTGGGCTTCCACTCTAGCTTGAGCGCTTCGACTTTCGGCATTTCACATCCGAAGAGATTTTCGAGAGGCGTGTAGCTGTAAAAGCCGCTGCGATCCTGGCCGATCTGCATCAGCCACGGCCACACTTTTTCAGCCGGCGCGTCCACCGTGATGCCGTGAGTAATCTGGCTGGTGGCCACGATGAGATTGTCGCCGGGAAGAGTTTTTTGAATCTCAGCATCCGTCGCGCCCCAGCGATGATGCCAGGGACGAAGAATAAGAACGTAGGCAATCAGGAAGCCGATCACGACAGGAACAGAAACTTTCAGAAAGAGAATGAGTCGGCGTTTCATAGCTGGCAACCTCTTTCGCGTAGTCTAAGCAAGTGGCACCGAGGCTGTCGGTGACGTCGTCGCATTATTTCTAACCGAATCTGAATTCCGGTTCGCGATTCCGATTTGTCGGCTCGCAATTCCCTCGACAATTCACGGCGCAGCTGAGAAATAATGTGGCTGGCCCCTGGTAGTTTCAGCCGTCGATCAATTATGAAAAATCTCGGCATTCTCCTCTCGGGACGCGGTTCAAACTTCGAAGCGATTGCCAGCAACATTGCGGCTGGAAGGATTCCCAGTGCGCGCATCGCCGTGGTGATTTCAAACAAGCCCGATGCAGGCGGGTTGGCTACGGCGAAGCGCCTGGGGCTAACCGCACTCGTGATTCCTTCCAAGGGTGTTGCCCGCCAAGAGCACGACCACGCTGTCGTAGCCGCGCTCAAAGAGCACAAGGTCGACCTCATCTGTCTTGCCGGATACATGCGTCTGCTCTCACCATGGTTCGTGCAGCAGTTCCCGCAGAAAATTCTGAACATCCATCCGTCGCTGTTGCCTGCATTTCCGGGACTCGAAGCGCAGGAACAAGCCTTTGCCTACGGAGTAAAAGTTTCTGGATGCACGGTTCATTTCGTCGACGAGGAACTCGATCACGGCGCCATCATCGTGCAGAAAGCCGTGATCGTCTCGGGCGGAGACGATGAGCACACATTGGCGGCCCGGATCCTGGAACAAGAGCACATCGCGTATTCGGAGGCGATCCGAATCGTGCTCGAGGGAAAGTACAAGATCGTAGGAAGGCGACTGGTGAGTACGGACACGCCAAAGTAGGCCGCACCTTACAAGCCGCAAAAAGATGCGCTGGCGCTAGTATGCGAAGCCGTCCGGCTGGCTCACGGCGCCCACTCGCACCTGGGTGTCCACGAAGTTGCGTCCGGAATCCAGCGCCTGGCGGTCGAGTTCCAAAAGATCCAGTTTCTTGATCTTCGTTTCGAGCACGCCCATCGCGGTTGCAGGCAGCAGGCACTCGGTTTCTTCGAGTAACGCCCCCATCAAAACGATGTTCGTAATTTTGGTCGAACCCAGCTTGTCGGCAATCTCGGAGGCCGGGATGCAGATCACGCGTGCCGGAGGAAGCGGGAAGTCGTTGGGCAGGCGGTCGCGGTTGTAAAGGATAAGGCCGCCAGGCTCCACTTGATGCGCAAACTTGCGCAGAGAGATTTCGTTCATCGCAATCAGTACGTTCGGGTGAGAGATGAGCGGAGAGCCAATGCGCTCCTTCGCGAGACAGACGTGGCAGTGCGCGCTGCCGGAGCGCATTTCTGGTCCGTAGGAAGGAAGCCAGCTGACCTCGAGTCCTTCGCGCATTCCCATTTCCGTAAGGAGTTGGCCCAGCAAGAGAACACCTTGTCCGCCGAAGCCCGCGATCTTGATGGTGTATTCGCGGAAGTGATGCGGATGCTCGGCAAACTTCGCGTATGCGCTTTCGTTTTTCGCGCTGATTTCCAGAACGTCGCTGACCGTGCGCTGCGGGGGCGCGTTGTTCGCGATCGCTTCCGGCTTGCGGTCGCGGAAGACGTTGAGCGGAAACACGGGAATCAGCTTCTCGGCGACCCAGTGGCGCGCTTCAACCGGATCTTTTCCCCAGATCGTCGGGCAGGGAGAAAGGATCTCTACGAAGGAAAATCCCAAGCCGTCGCGCTGGTTCTCAAGGCTCCGACGCACGGTGCGGCGCGCTTTCATGATGTTCTTGTTATCGCTGAGGGCAACGCGCTCGACATATACGGGCGCTTCGAGCGTCGCGATCAGCTCCGACATGTGCAGCGGGAAGCCTTCGTTCACCGGACGGCGTCCCCAGGGCGAGGTCGTGCTCTTCTGGCCCACCAGCGTTGTGGGAGCCATTTGGCCGCCTGTCATACCATAAATCGCGTTGTTGATGAAGAAGACCGTGATTTTTTCGCCACGGTTGGCAGCGTGCACGATCTCTGCTGTGCCGATCGCGGCCAGGTCCCCATCGCCTTGATACGAAATCACGATCTTGTCCGGGCAGGTGCGCTTGATAGCCGTTGCTGCGGCCGGAGCGCGGCCGTGCGCAACCTGCACATTACCGACATCGAAGTAGTAATAGGCAAAGACCGAGCAGCCGACTGGGCTCACGAAGATCGTGCGGTCCTGCAGGCCGAGTTCTTCAATGGCTTCGGCAATCAGCTTGTGGGCGACGCCATGGCCGCAGCCTGGGCAGTAATGTGTCTGGTGCTTGAGTTCGGCTTTGCGATCGTAGACGTCGTAGAAGGCGGGCGACTTCCCATGAAGCAACTCATACCCGTTGGCGTCTACAGCCACTTGTTTGTCCGTCAGCTTAATGTCCTCTGCCATAGCCGCCTCTCCTAGATGCGCGGAGCGAAATGTCCGAGCAACTCTGTATGCGACACCGATGAAATGCGGGCCAGCACCTCGGCGTGAATTTCTTCGACCGACGGCACGTTCCCGCCAGTGCGGCCGTAGAACTCGACTGGAACCTTGCCGTTGAGGGCCAGCCGAACGTCTTCGACCATCTGGCCGTTGCTCAGTTCGATCACCAGGACTTTTTTAGCGCTCGTGGCAACTCGCGCCAGCGCTTCTGATGGGAATGGCCACAGCGTGATGGGACGGAATAATCCAACACGCTGCCCCTGAGAGCGTGCCTCTTCCACCGCCGAGCGCAGGATGCGGGAAGTGATGCCGTAGCCGACCAACAGGATGTCGGCATCGTCGGCGTCGTAGAGTTCCCAACGCGTTTCGTTCTTACGGACCTGCTGATATTTTCTCTCCAGATGTCGCTGGTGATCCTCGAGGTCGTCGGGCTCGAGGAAGATCGAACTGATCAGATTCTTGCGAGTTTCGGGAGTTCCTTTTACCGCCCAGGGCTTTTCAGGAGGAATGATCTCGCGGTATTCGAGATCGAGCGGCTCCATCGTCTGGCCGATGAAGCCGTCGGCGAGGATGACCGCAGGATTCCGGTATTTGTCGGCGAGTTCGAAGGCCAGGACGGTGAGGTCGGCCATCTCCTGAACCGAGGCGGGCGCCAGCACGATATTGCGATAGTTGCCGTGGCCTCCGCCTTTCACCATGGCAAAGTAGTCACTCTGCTCGGGAGCGATATTGCCGAGACCGGGCCCGCCGCGCACGATGTCGACGATCACGCAGGGAAGCTCGGCTCCGGCGATGTAGGAGATCCCTTCCTGCATCAAGCTGAGTCCGGGGCCGGAGGATGCGGTCATGACGCGGGCCCCGGACGCAGCTGCGCCGTACACCATGTTGATGGCGGCGACTTCGCTTTCCGCCTGCAGGAACGTGCCGCCGACCTG